>OLRJ01000219.1_pt1 | contig 58900 bp, 57 predicted proteins | sample 1672741 | NCBI WGS metagenome assembly OLRJ01 (sample SAMEA3136719, study PRJEB25190) | human gut metagenome | biome: human gut; feature: human-associated habitat; material: faeces | place: Austria | collected 2013 | reverse complement strand
GTGGACGACGGCCCGCACGTCAGGGTTCTCTTGGTAAATACGAAGGTGCATCTTCGTCTCGGAGGAGGCCTTGCGGGTGCCTGCCAGGACGTTCCCGTCCAGGTCCAGCTTCACCAGCATGTCCTCGGTCATGAAGCCCTTGGAGACGCCGGTGGGGGTGACCCAGAGGGCGTTCTCGCCCACGCGGACGGAGAGGTTGCCGTCGTTGGCGGCCACCAGCCCCCGCTGATAGATCCTGAGACCGGCCTCGATGATCTGGGCCTTGGCCTCGGCGTCGGTGGGATAGGTGGAAGCGGCGCTCATGCCTTCGCCCCCTTTCCGGGGAAGAGCTTGGCGAAGCTCTCGGCAAAGGGCGGGTAGCAGATGCCTTTCTCCGTGACGATGGCGGTGATGAGCTCGTGGTCGGTCACGTCAAAGGCGGGGTTGTAGCATTTGACCTCCGGCAGGGAAGAGGGCTTGGAGAAAAATTTCTCTTTGATCTCCGCCCCGTCCCGCAGCTCGATGGGGATGTGGTCCCCGTCGGGGCAGGTGAAGTCGATGGTGGAGGAGGGGCCGAGGACGTAGAAGGGGATGCCGTAGTGCTTGGCTAAGATCGCCACGCCGGAGGTGCCGATCTTGTTGGCGGTGTCCCCGTTCCGGGCCACCCGGTCGCAGCCGACGAAGCAGGCGTTGATCTTGCCCTGCTTCATCACGAGGCTGGCCATGTTGTCGCAGATGAGGGTGCAGTCGATGCCCGCCCGCTGAAGCTCGTAGGCGGTCAGGCGGGCGCCCTGTAAGAGGGGCCGGGTCTCGTCGCAGAAGGCGTGTAGGGGGATGCCCCGCTCCTGGGCCAGGAAGAGAGGGCCAAGGCCCGTGCCATAGCGGGAGGTGGCCAGCGGCCCGGCGTTGCAGTGGGTCAGGATGCCGTCCCCGGCCTTCACCAGGGACAGGCCATACTCGGAGATGGCGGTGCACATGGCGATGTCCTCCTCGTGGATGGCCTTGGCCATTTGGCCCATGGCGTCCTGAATGGCGGAGATGTCCGCACAGGGCATGGACTGGACCACGGCCAGCACCCGGTCCAGCATGTGCCGCAGGTTCACGGCGGTGGGGCGGGAGCTGTTGAGGTAGTCCCGGTTCTTCTGGCACTCGGCCAGGAAGTCGGCGTAGCTTGTCGTCTTGGTCTGGAGGGCCAGGACATAGAGGGCGTAGCCGGCAAAGATGCCGATGGCCGGGGCCCCCCGCACCCGCAGGGTGGCGATGGCCTCATATAATTCTTCGGGGGTCTGTAGCTCCAAATAGATCGTCTCGTTGGGCAGCAGGCTCTGGTCCAGGATGCGGACGGCCCGGCCGTCGTCGGAAAGGCGCACGTTGTCGATGTGCGTGACTTGCTTCAGTTCCATAGGTAAGGCTTCCCTTCTGATTTACAATGGTGACCCTATTCTAGCAAGAACCCGCCGGAAAAGCAACGAAAAGGGCCGCAATGGAGAAAAAGACGAAGGGGAAAGAGAATAAAAAAAGGCGCTTGTGCAAAATGACGAAGCGAAAAAGCAGGAATGTGGGCGTGTCCCATCACGGCGGAGAGGGGAAGAACCGAACAAAAACCCCCTCCAAAGGGAAAGAAAGCCAAAGTTTTCAGGGAAAAGCGAAAACTGGCCGGAAAGGGGGATTGGAAAATGCAGGGAAACTTGCAGATGTAACGGTATTTTCTCCAGAAATTGTCGCAAATAATTTGTGCAAAAGGTGCATTTCATTTTTGGGAAAATGGTGTTATTATGGTCACAAGTTACAGAGGACCCCACGAAAAAGGTTCTCTGGCACAAGATTCAAAACGGTTTGGTATTGAGTAGCCAACCGTGGCGAACCGGGACCTGCAACTGTAGGCCCCGGACCGATCCCTAATTTAACAATATTATAAATGGGAGGAATTTTCTATGAGACTGAAAGATACTGGTCTGACCGCTGCTGAGCTGAAGGCTCAGGTCAAGAAGTACATGATCGAGACCTACGAGCGTATGGACTTTGTCGCTGACTACGCTGAAGGCATCTATATGTACGACGAGAACGATCAGCCCTACCTGGACTTCTATGCAGGTATCGCTGTTAACTGCCTGGGCAACTGCAACCCCAAGGTGGTCAAGGCCGTTCAGGAGCAGTCCGCTCTGATCATGCAGACCTTCAACTATCCCTACACCATTCCTCAGGCCGTCCTCTCCAAGGAGATCTGCGAGACCATCGGCATGGATAAGGTCATGTATCAGAACTCCGGCGCTGAGGCCAACGAGGCTATGATCAAGATCGCCCGTAAGTGGGGCATCGAGAACATCGGCCCCGACGCTTGGCACATCATCACCGCTAAGAAGTCCTTCCACGGCCGTACCTTCGGCGCTATGACCGCTACCGGCCAGCCCGATTCCGCCATCCAGAAGGGCTTCGGCGACCTGACCCCCGGCTTCACCTATGCTGAGTTCAACAACCTGCAGGCATTCAAGGACGCTTATGTTCCCGGCAAGACCTGCGCCATCATGTTCGAGCCTGTTCAGGGCGAGGGCGGCGTGTGGCCCGCTGATGAGGACTTCATCAAGGGCATCCGTGCTTTCTGCGACGAGAAGGGCATCCTGCTGCTGCTGGACGAGGTCCAGGCTGGTTGGGGCCGTTGCGGCGACTTCATGTGCTACATGACCTACGGCATCAAGCCCGATGTCGTGTCCATGGCTAAGGCAATGGGCGGCGGCATGCCCATCGGCGGCATCGCCTGCACCGACAGAGTTGCTACCGCTTTCGGCCCCGGCACCCACGGTTCCACCTATGCTGGTCACCCCGTCTCCTGCGCTGCTTCTCTGGCAGTCCTGCGCGAGCTGAAGGCTGGCAAGTGGCCCGAGAACGCCAAGAAGGTCGGCGACTACTTCGCAGCTGAGCTGGCTAAGATGCCTCACGTGACCGCTGTCCGTCATCGTGGCCTGTTCGTCGGCGTTGTCCTGGAAGACGGCATCAACTCCGTCGAGGTCAAGCGTCACTGCATCAAGAACCACTTCCTGGTCACCGCTATCGGCACCAACATCATCCGTATGGTTCCTCCTCTGACCATCCGCGCTGTCGACTGCGACGAGGCCGTTGCTCGCCTGTCCAAGTCCATCAACGAGGTTGCTGAGGGCAAGTAATTTGACCCGGTCAAACTAACTTGATACATAGAAGCTCCCCGCCTTCGGGCGGGGAGCTTTTTTGCGCCGTTGGATTGACAGCAGATATAACATTTGCTATCCTATGAAGTAGAATACATGTTATAGTTTGTGGGGTGACCCTATGCAGAAACTGATCCAACAGATCCGTGGCTTTTTGCATCTCAGCCAGAGCGAGTTCGCGGAACAGCTGAAGGTATCGTTTGCCACAGTCAACCGCTGGGAAAACGGGCGGACAGCTCCGAATTTGCTGGCACAATCCAAGCTATATGACCTTTGCCGGGAAGAAGCTGTCCCTGTGTATGACATGACGCTCCAACATATCGCAGGGATCGCGCAGTCGATCCGGCTGGAGCCAGGGCGTGTTTTGCTGTACCATGGTTCCAAATCCGGTATCAAGGGAGGCATCGAACCCAAAAGCCGAAAACAGTGTGATTTTGGACAGGGCTTCTATATGGGGACGGAACCGAGCCAGGCCCTGACGCTGATCTGTGACTATGAAAGCTCCCGGCTCTACATCGTTTCCTTGGACACCACACGGCTTGAGGCCTTGGAGGTCCCCGCCGACATCAATTGGGCGATGCTCGTGGCATATAACCGGGGACGCATGGAAAAAATACAGGGAACTCCGTTTTATAACCGATACCGGGATCTGATCGCGGACAAGGATCTGATCGTCGGCTGTATTGCCAATGACCGCATGTTTTACGTCATTGACAACTTCTTCATTGGGAACATCACAGATGCCGCCTTGGTCCATAGCCTTTCTGCCCTCCAGCTGGGAAAACAGTATGTGGCGGTTTCCCAAAAGGCTTGTGATGCGGTGCGGATCGAACGAGAGATCAGCTTGTCTTACTTAGAGAGGCTGTTTCTGAAAGAAGTTGCGGAGGAAAACCGCACCGCAGGGGTTTCCCTTGCCAATGATATTTGCAGAAACTACCGCCGTGAGGGTCTGTTTTTTGACGAGATCCTGGACGGCGTAACGCCAGGAGGGGACTGAATGGACGCCATCGCACTAAAACTTTGTGATATTCAGGGGCGGCTGTTTGAGCTTTCTGCCCGCAAGGGGTATGACAGTGCAGCTTTTGTCAAGGCATTTATGCGCTCCCAAACAGCAAAGGCGCTGGATTCAACCTATAACCGGATGCAGTGGGCCGGAGAAGAGTATTTGCTGGAAGAAGTCGCTTCTGAAGCGGCGCTTTCCACCAAGGGAGAAGTATTTTCTTTGGACGTTCTCTACTGGATGGGCTACCTTTATCGCTACTGGCATTATTACACCGGGGAGAGCAGCGCCCAAATTTACCGGCAGGCACCGGTCAAAACCATGAAACGGAACTATCTGATGTTCCACACCATGGACCCTGTGTTAGCCATTGAGGACTTGAAAGAAATTCATCAGCAGAAGTAAGAAAGGCACCACCTGCCAAAAGCAGGTGGTGCCTCAAGTTTTATTCAGGGATGTGCGCTGGTGCTCAGCCCTCTGCGTTCTCGTCCAGGATGAAGGAGATCAGCAGGTCCTCGGTGTTCACGCGGTCGCCGGGAGCCACATAGAGCTTATCGACCTTACCGTCGACCTTGGAGACGAAGGTGGTCTCCATCTTCATGGCCTCGACGATCATCAGAGGCTGGTTGACCTTGACCTCGTCACCCTCCTTGACCAGAACGGTCTCCACGGTGCCGGGGATGGTGGAGCCCAGGTGGCAGGGGTTGTTCTTGTCGGCCTTGAGCTTGCGGTCTTCCAGGACCTCCAGGGTCTTGTCCAGGACCTTCAGCTCACGCAGGATGCCGTTGACCTCGAAGGTCAGGACGCGGTAGCCGTCCTTGTCGGGGTCGGACATGCCGACGAACTTGATGAGGATGTTGCGGCCCTCGCTGACCTTCAGCGTGGTCTCCTCACCCTTGCGCAGGCCGTAGAAGTAGACGTGGCTCTCCAGGGTGGTGACGTCGTTGTAGGCCTCGAAGTGGGTGCAGTAGTCCTCGTAGACCTTGGGATACAGGGCGTAGCTGACGGCCTTCTGCTCCATCTCGAAGTCGGAGAAGCCTTCCATGTTGAACTTCTCGCGCAGGTGCTTCTTGATGTCCTCGAAGTCCACGTCGGGCAGCAGGGTGCCGGGACGGACGGTGATGGGCTCGATGTCCTTCAGGACGATCTTCTGCAGCTCGGCAGGGAAGCCGCCCTCAGGCTGGCCCATCATGCCCTTGAAGAAGTCGATGACGGAGTCGGGGTAGGACAGGGAAGCGCCCTCGGTGAGGATGTTGTCCTTGTTCAGGCCGTTCTTCAGCATGAAGATGGCCAGGTCGCCGACGACCTTGGAGGAGGGGGTGACCTTGATCAGGTTGCCCAGCAGGTGGTTTGCCTGGCTGTACAGGTCCTTGATCTTCTCGAACTCGTCCTTGGAGCCCATCTCGGTGACCTGAGCCAGCAGGTTAGAATACTGGCCGCCGGGGATCTCGTACTTATAGATCTGGGCGTTGGGGGAGACCATGCCGCTCTCGTTGGACTTGTAGACCTTGCGGACATGCTCATAGTAACGGCTCAGCTCGTCCAGACCCTCGAAGTCCAGGCCGGTGTCGCGCTCGGTGCCGCGCAGGGCCTCGACGACCACGTTCAGGGAGGGCTGGCTGGTGCAGGAGCTCATGGACTCGATGGCCAGGTCGACGATGTCCACGCCGGCCTCGGCAGCCTTCAGCACGGTGGCCACACCGGCACCGGTGGTGTCGTGGGTGTGCAGGTGGACGGGGATCTTCAGCTCGGACTTCAGGGTCTCCACCAGGAGCTTGGCGGCATAAGGCTTCAGCAGGCCGGCCATGTCCTTGATGGCCAGGATGTGCACGCCCATGTCCTCCAGCTCGTGGGCCTTCTTGACGTAGTAGTCCAGGGTGTACTTGACTTCCTTGGGGCTGGTGATGTCGCCGGTGTAGCACAGGGAGCCTTCGACGATCTTGCCGGTCTTCAGGGCTTCCTCGACGGGCATCTTCATGCTCTCCATCCAGTTCAGGCTGTCGAAGATACGGAAGACGTCCACGCCCTTGATGGCGGAGATGCGGATGAACTCCTTGACCAGGTTATCGGGGTAGCTGCTGTAACCGACGGTGTTGGAGGCACGCAGCAGCATCTGGATCAGGGTGTTGGGCATTCTCTCGGAGAGGATCTCCAGACGCTTCCAGGGGGATTCCTTCAGGAAGCGGTAAGCGGTGTCGTAAGTGGCGCCGCCCCAGGCTTCCACGGAGAAGGCGTTCTGGAAGATGGCGTTGGAGGCCTTTGCTGCGCCGACGATATCCTTGGTCCGCATGCGGGTGGCGATCAGGGACTGCTGGGCGTCACGCATGGAGGTGTCGGTGATATACAGGCGCTTCTCGCCCAGGATCTTCTGGGTGAAGCCCTTGGCGCCCAGCTTCTTGAACTCGTCCTTGGCGCCGTAGATGAGGGCGGTCTCGTTGTACTTGGGCAGCACGCGGTCCTCGAAGTAAGGCTTGTCGCCCTTGGAGACGTTCACAATCTTGTCGCCCAGGAAGTCCAGGATCTTGGAGGCCCGGTCCAGGTTGTGGGACAGGGTGAAGAGCTCAGGGGTCTCCTCGATGAAGGTGGTGTAGCACTTGCCGGCCTGGAAGGTGGGGTTGTTCACCACGTTGATGAGGAAGGAGATGTTGGTCTTGATGCCCTGGATGCGCATCTCGCGCAGAGCACGCAGGGACTTGGTGGCAGCGCCCTTGAAGGTCCGGTCGAAGGAGCTGACCTTGACCAGCAGGGAGTCGTAGTAGGGCAGGATCTCAGCGCCGGTGTAGATGTTGCCGCCGTCGAGGCGGATGCCGTTGCCGGAGCCGGAGTGGTACACGCTGACCTTGCCGGTGTCGGGCATGAAGTTGTTGGAGGGGTCCTCGGAGGTGACACGGGTCTGGATGGCGTAGCCGTGGCACTGGATGGCCTCCTGGGAGGTGATGTTGATCTCCGGGGAGTTCAGAGGATAGCCCTCTGCGATGAGGATCTGGGAGCGCACGATGTCCACGTCGGTGACAAGCTCGGTGACGGTGTGCTCGACCTGGATCCGGGGGTTCATTTCGATGAAGTAGGGGTTGCCGTCCAGGTCGACCAGGAACTCGCAGGTACCGGCGTTGCGGTAGCCGACCTGCTTGCACAGGCGGATGGCGCTGTCGAAGATCTTCTGGCGGGAAGCCTGAGGCACGGAGAAGGCGGGCGCATACTCGACGACCTTCTGGTGGCGGCGCTGCACGGAGCAGTCACGGTCATACAGGTGGACCACGTTGCCGTAGTTATCGGCCAGGACCTGGACCTCCACGTGCTTGGGGCCGCGCAGGTACTTCTCGATGAAGACCTGGTCATCGCCGAAGGCCTTCTTGGACTCGTCGATGGCCTCCTTGAACTCCTTGGGCATGTCCTCGGCCTTGTTGACGATCCGCATACCGCGGCCGCCGCCGCCGTTGGAAGCCTTCAGCATGACGGGATAGCCGACCTTCTCAGCGACCTCCAGGGCCTCCTTGGTGGTCTTGATGGCGTGGTCCACGCCGGGGATGATGGGCACGTCAGAGGCGATGGCGATCTGCTTGGAGGAGATCTTGTCGCCCATGGCGTTCATGCTCTCCACGGTGGGGCCGATGAAGACGATGCCGTTCTTGGTGCATTCTTCGACCAGGATGGGGTTCTCTGCCAGGAAGCCGTAGCCGGGGTGAATGGCGTCCACGTTGTGGTCCTTGGCAATCTTGATGATGGTGGGGATGTCCAGATAGGCATCGACGGGGCCCTTCTCAGGGTTCAGGGCATAGGCTTCGTCGGCCAGGGTGCGGAACATGGCGTACTTATCTTCCTTGGAGTAGACGGCCACGGAGGTGATGCCCAGCTCGTTGAGAGCCCGGAAAACACGGATGGCGATCTCACCGCGGTTGGCCACCAGAACTCGCTTGAAGTTCTTGATATGTACTTCGCTCATAAGTTAACTCCTTCTTACATCGATATATTCTTGGACAGAGACGGCTCCATCCATTTTTAAGGCAGTTCCCCCTGCCTTGTGTTCGCATTGCAAGAACAAATGTGTTTAGATTCGATTTTCATTATACACGAAAAGGAAAAGCCTTGCAAGTACCGCCCTTCCTGAAAGAAACGCAAGGAAAGACGTCAAAATGGGGGATAAGTGACAGTTTATTGCGTTAAACCGGCGCAGGTGCAAGCGTATCCTACATTTTTTTGGCCCTGACCTGCTGCTTCTCAATCAAATTCCACAAGAAAACATCACCAGATGCCTGAGAAAATGCAGGCCCGCCCCCCTTGCGAAAAAGACCGCCAAACATCCGAAACGAACGGTGAAAAAAATCCTACAAATCGACGAAAGGGATTTCTGGACCGATTTTCTTTACAGAGTACGGCGGTTTGGTTTATACTATAAGGTACTGCATCTTTGGGAATTGCAGTTTGGGAATGAAAACGAAGAAAAACAAATCGAGGCAACGAGAAAAACGAGAGAAAGAAAGGGAACACTTTGCTCACCTATTCCTTTGAAAACATCGACTCGGAGAGCATGTATGAACATCTCTACCGATGCATCAAGCAGGATATTTTGCAGGAGAAGCTCCGGGCGGGGGAAAAGCTCCCCTCCAAGCGGGCCTTTGCCAAGAACCTGGGCGTCAGCACCATCACCGTAGAGAGCGCCTACGCCCAGCTGGTGGCCGAGGGCTTCCTGTATGCCCTGCCCAAGCGGGGCTATTACGTCTGCGACTTGGAGCGGAAGGAGACGGCTCCGCTGCCGCCGCCCCCCAAGCCCCAGACGCCCGCCATCCAGCCGGCCCCCAAGCGGACCTACTGGGCAGACTTTGTCGGCAGCTCGGTGGCCAGGGACATGTTTCCCTTCTCCGTGTGGGTCAAGCTCCTGCGGGACGTGACCGCCGGGGAGGACGAGGCGACCCTTCTGACGGACACCTCCGCCGGGGGCATCCAGCAGCTGCGCCAGGCCATTTCAGACCATCTGTATCAGTTCCGGGGCATGTCCATCGACCCGGAGCAGATCGTGGTGGGCGCGGGGACGGAGTATCTGTACAGCGTTCTCATCCAGCTCCTGGGCCGCCAGTGGGGCTATGCCGTGGAAGACCCCGGCTACCTGCGCCTGAGTAAAATTTATGAAAAGAACGACGTGGCAACCTACCACATCCCCATGGACGAGCACGGCATCATCCCGGAGAAACTGGAGGAGAGCGGCGCAGAAATCCTGCACATCACCCCCTCGCACCATTTCCCCACGGGCATCGTCATGCCGGTCAGCCGCCGGTATGAGTTTCTGAGCTGGGCCTCCAAAGGGGAGAACCGCTATATCATCGAGGACGACTACGACTGCGAGTTCCGCCTGGCCGGACGGCCCATCCCGACCCTGCAAAGCATCGACGTGATGGAAAAAGTGATCTATATCAACACCTTTTCCAAGAGCCTGGCCCCGGCCTTCCGCATCAGCTACCTGGTCCTGCCCAAGCACCTGGTCACCAGATTCTATGACACCCTGGGCTTTTATTCCGGCACCGTCTCCTGCCTGGAGCAGATGACGCTGGCCCGGTTCCTGTCCGAGGGCTACTTTGAAAAGCACATCAACCGCATGCGCAACCACTACCGGGCCTTGCGGGACAAGCTCCTGGCCGAGCTGCGGCAGTCCCCCCTGGCGGGGAAGGTCCGCATCAGCGAGGAAAACGCGGGCCTGCACTTCCTGCTGGAGCTGGACACCCAGCGCAGCGACGAAGACATCCGCGCCGCCGCCGAGCGGGAGGACCTGCGCCTCTCCTTCGTCTCGCAGTATTACGTCAGCGACCAGAACCGCCGGCCCCATGTGCTGGTGATGAACTACTCCGGCTTGGAGGAACGCCAGATCCCCGAAGCAGTCGCCCGCCTCTGCCGAGCCGTGGAGGGCTGAGAAGCAGACGGATGAGGGCAACCTACCGTGATCGAGTTGTCGTGTACGCAGGCAATATCTCCTGCTCCCCCACGAGCTGCTGCACTGCGGCGCGGTAGTCCGCCAGCGTTTTGGCCTTCCGCATGGCCTTCAGCGGCTTCTGCGGTGCGGGGAAGAGGCTGGCCCAATAGGTCCAAAGCTCCTTCATCTTGCCTAGGACGGGCCAGTCGCCGTAGAGGATCTCTTGGTAGCCTGCCACCAGCTCGTCGTGGAACGCAAGAAATTCGGCCTGGGTGAGCGGCGGTCCGCCTGCCAGCGCTCGGCCCAGGGCCGGGTCAGCCACCAGACCGCGCCCTGCCATCAGCTCGGAAAGCCGGGGATAGCACGCGGTCACGCGCTGGCAATCCGACACGGTGTTCAGATCCCCGTTGTAGCAGAGGGGGCCTTTGTAGTTGTCAACTGCGTAGGCAAAGGCCTCCTGCCGCACGTCTCCTTTATAATAGTCCGTCCGCAGGCGGGGGTGGATGATGAGCAGGGAGATGGGGTAGCGGGCAAACATTTCTAAGAGGGCAGGCCACTCGTCCGGGTCCGAGACGCCGATGCGCGTCTTGACGGAGACGGTCATGTCCAGACGCCGGAAAACCGTGTCGAGAAAGGCGTCGATGCCCTGGGGGTCGGAGAGAAAGCCGGCCCCTTTTTTCTTGGAGACGACGGTCCCGGAGGGACAGCCCAGGTTGAGGTTCACCTCGTTGTAGCCCAGGTCTTGCAGACGCCGGGCGGCGCTGATGAAATCATCGGCCTTGTTGGTCAGCAGCTGGGGGACCACGGGCACGCCCTCGTTGTGTTCCGGCAGGACATCGTTCAGGCCCCGGCCGGTGAGGGGGCTGTCGGCGGTGGGGGCGGAGAAGGGCGTATAATACCGGGCCAGGCCGGGAAACCTGCTGTGGTGGACCCGGCGGAAGAGCCAGCCGGTGATCCCCTCCAGCGGGGCGAAGGACAGCGGAAGAGTGGATTGAGCCATGGGGGAACCTCCTGAAAACAAACTGCATATAGTATACAAGGACTTTGGGGCAAAGAAAAGGGGGAATTTTCCACCCATCCGGCCCCCGGCCCTTGCAAAACGACCAAAAAATGGGTATACTGTTCCTGTTGGCACACAACGTACATCCCACCATAGGAGGCAAAGCGTATGGCAGAATGGAAAGACATCGGCAGCAAGGCCAAAAACCTGACCCTGGCCGGTCTGGGCAAAGCCCGCGACCTGGGCGAGAGCGCCAAGCTGAACCTGGACAACGTCTCGGAAGAGGAGAACAAGAAGCGGGTCTACCTGGAGATCGCCAAGCGGTTTGTGGAAGAAAACCCCACCGCCCCCGTCGGCTACGAGGACCTGTACGACCAGCTGGCCGCCGTCGAGGCCCGCATCCAGGCCAACAAAGAGCGCCTGGGCCAGCTGAAAGACTGAACCAAACTCCCCCCCGAAACGCACGCGCCCCCTTGCCAGTTCAAGCAAGGGGGCGTTTTTACAGAATGATTTATAGAACGTTTTTACGTGTGTACACTGCGGACAGCTTGCGGCAGGGTGCCCTCATTCGTCTGCTTCGCAGCCACCTTCCCCCTCGGGGAAGGCTTTTTTCGTGGTCGATCAAAAGGATGTGGTAGCAAGTTTACACAGCGTTGGCAGAGCCTTCCCTTGGGGGGAAGGTGGGCCGGCGTGAGCCGGGTCGGATGAGGGCAACGTTGTGAAATTGAGCCGTAGTGTATGATGCACTATCTATTCTATTGATAAGGCTGCACAGAAATGCGATCGGATCTCCTCTGGAGTTAGCCAGCCTTCTGTTTCACCGGAGCGACGCCCTTTTGCCAATTCACTCATCAGCTGTAAGGTAGCTTGCTCCCTTTTGCAATCGCAGGTATTATCGGTGTAAGTTCTCAGGTCAGACAGGTCAGAAATGGGCTTGATGTTTGGCATAGTTCTTCGCTCCTTTCTGCCCTTAGTATACCGAACAGTGTTGTAAAATTCAACAGAAACTTTTACAACAAAGGGAGAAAAAACTCCGACCTTCTTCCTGGGAAAAAGATCGGAGTTTCCTTCCAGTTTTGAAAAATGGGGCTTGTCCAGCCGCTTACACGATCCGCCGGGCGGCGAAGTAGTTGGTGGTGTAGTAGCTGGTGTTCAGGCTGCTGATCTTCACGCCGTCTTTGGCGGTGGAGGCGTGGACGATGTTGCCATCGCCGATGTAGATGCCCACGTGGGTGGGGTAGACGCCGTTGGTGGAGAAGAAGACCAGGTCGCCCTGCTGCAAGTTGGACTTGGAGACGGCCACGCCGTTGTTGACCTGGTCCTTGGAGGACCGGTTCAGGGTCACGCCGAACTGTTTATAAATGTAGGACGTGAAGCCGGAGCAGTCGAAGGTCTCCGGGCCGGCGGTGCCGTAGACGTAGGGGTAACCCACGTATTGCAGCGCGGCGGACACGATGGAGTTGCCCTCCGGGTTGGTGGCGTTGTCGTCGGGGTCGGGCTTGGAGACTTGGTCGCTGTCTTCCACCTTGGCATACTGGGCGGAGACATAGCCTGTCCGGCCGTTGCAGAGGATCTGGTACCAGCCGTTGGTCTTACCCGTGATGGGGAAGGTGTCGCCGTCCTCCACGGAGCAGAGGATGCCGTAGTTGGTGCCGGGGCCTTGGCGGACCCGCAGGGTGTCGCCGTTGGTGGTGACGCGGGCGTAGTTCTCTGCCTGGGCCGCCACGGCGGCGATGGTGGCGGTGCGCTCCACGCCGTTGGCGTCCTGGTAGACCACCTTGATCTGGCCGCTGGCCTGACTGGGGTCCACAGTCACGGGGCTGTCGGTGCTGGCAGTGACGCTGCTGGATGCGTTGGTCGTCGGGTCGCGGTCCACACGGATGGCGGTGCTGGAGCTGACAGGCGCAGCAAAGGCCGAGACGGACAGGGCCGAGGCGGCCAGCAGGCTCATGGCCAGCAGACGAGGCGCAAACGATGAATGGTGCATAGGGATCGAACCTCCTTCTGGGGACGGGGGTCAGCGGGCGGACAAGGCCCGGTCCAGCCACACAGAGGCGATGTCGATGGCAGCGTACAGGCTGTCCTTCTCACTGCGTTTGACCACCCGGTCCCGGCCCTTGAGGTCGGGGGAGGTGAGCTGGAGCTGGATGCTGACCTTAGTGGCTACGTTCAGGTCTCCCACGGGCTTGGTGTCCAGAATTTGCAGCTGGATGATGTGGGAGTCGGACATATCGCCGTAATAGATGATGTTGTCTTTCCGGCGCAGGGGATGCCCCTTATAGGTAAGGGGAATTTTCTCGTTAGCCATAAAAACCTCCAATAAATAGGAAAAAGCTCCAGGCAGGCGCTGATTTTGCAGAAAAATCGACCTCCCGCCTGGGAGGGTCCAGTTGCCCTCATAACAAATGTAACCAAATTGTAACACACAAGACCCTAGTTGTCAAATCCCCCTGCCCAGGTATATAATAAAACCATCCAAACTGCGAAAGAAAGGGGAAGCTGAATATGAACGAAGTTTTGAAGGCCATGAAGGAGCGCCGCAGCATCCGCGCCTTCCAGCCCACCATGCCTCCCAAGGCCGATTTAGAAAAAATCATCGAGGCGGGCCTGTACGCTCCCAGCGGCAAAGGGGAGCAGGCCGCCATCATCGTTGCCGTGACCAACCAGGACCTGCGGGACAAGCTCGCCGCCGCCAACGCCAAGATCGGCGGCTGGAAGGAGGGGTTCGATCCCTTCTACGGCGCCCCCGCCGTCCTTGTGGTATTGGGCAGAAAGGACTGGTTCACCCACGTCTACGACGGCAGCCTCGTCATGGGCAACCTCATGCTCGCCGCCCATTCTCTGGGCCTGGGCAGCATCTGGATCCACCGGGCCAAGGAAGAGTTTGAACAGCCGGAATACCAGCAGCTCCTGAAGGACCTCGGCGTCGAGGGCGAGTGGGAAGGCATCGGCCACTGCGCCGTCGGTTATGTGAGCGGCAAAGTCCCCGCCCCCGCCCCCCGCAAAGACGGCCGGGTGTTCTGGGTGGAGTAATTTATCAAGCGGGTCGACCCAATTTGTGAAAAACCGGTGCGTTTTTCGAGCAAAACCCCTTGACAGACGGGGGGAAATGGGAGATAATAAACTACTGAATATCCCGAAGATAAATTGCTTTGGGACGAAGGGAGGTGCCTGCCGTGGCGGAGAAGAAAAAGAAATCCGGCGACCGTAAGATCGCGAAAAACAGCAAAGCCTTTCACGACTATTTCGTGGAGGACAGCTACGAGGCGGGCATCGAACTGGCGGGCACGGAAGTGAAGTCCATTCGCATGGGCAACGTGAATCTGAAGGACGCCTTCTGCACCATCAAGGACGGGCAGATGACGCTCAACGGAATGCACGTGAGCCCCTATGAAAAGGGCAACATCTTCAACCGCGAGCCCCGCCGCCCCCGCCGCCTGCTCATGCACAAGCGGGAGATCCAGCGGCTCTTCGCCAAGATCAAGCAGGACGGCTACACCCTCGTCCCCCTGAGCCTGTATTTCAAAGGCCCCAGGGTGAAGGTAGAGGTCGGCCTGTGCAAGGGCAAAAAGCTCTACGACAAGCGAGACGCCGCAGCCAAGAAAGACGCAAAGCGGGAGATGGACCGGGCGCTGAAAATGCAGCGGCGGTAAAGCTTCCTTCGCAGAATCGCAAATCATAAGGAGTGTATCGACATGGCACAGAATCCTATCGTTACCATCGAGATGGAAGACGGCGGCAAGATCGTCGCAGAGCTGTATCCTGACCTGGCTCCCATCAGCGTGAACAATTTCATCAGCCTCGTCAAGAAGGGCTTCTATGACGGCCTGATCTTCCACCGGGTCATCTCCGGCTTCATGATCCAGGGCGGCGACCCCCAGGGCATCGGCATCGGCGGCCCCGGCTACTGCATCAAGGGCGAGTTCTCCGCCAACGGCGTGAAGAATCCCATCAGCCACAAGCGCGGCGTGCTGTCTATGGCCCGCGCCCAGGCCATGGACTCCGCCGGCAGCCAGTTCTTCATCATGCACGCCGACGGGGAGTTCCTGGACGGCCAGTATGCCGCCTTCGGTATGGTCACCGAGGGCATGGACGTGGTCGACCGCATCGCCGCCACCAAGACCGGCATGAACGACAAGCCCAAGGCCGACCAGCGCATGAAGAAGGTCACCGTGGAGACCTTCGGCGTGGACTACCCCGAACCCGAAAAGCTGTAATCGAGCGTTCCGTTTCGGGATTTTTGCAACGACTGTATCCAGCCCTCCCACAGGTCGGGCCAGACCTGGCCTGTGGGACCGGCCGGTTCCAACCTATTTTATATAGGGGGGCGTACTGGTTTCGACGGGGACATGGGTGCAGGAATAGCGGGCGGATGTGTCTGTCATCCTTAAAACAGGCAACTTATAAATTAAAGAACAACGATTACGAAGTTCTCGCTGCGGCTTGACGCAGCCGTCCAACCCAGAAGGACCACGAGCTGGGCTTGGGCGTGACCTGAGTGGTGCACGTGACCGGAGTAAGCTTTGCCTCCGGCATGCACAATGAAGCTACCAAACCATGCAGTATGACGGCTTACGTCATGGCAAGGGAATGTAAATAACCGTCTGCGCCCGGAGAGGTTCCTGAGGAAGTGTTTTCGGACGGGGGTTCAACTCCCCCCGCCTCCACCACAAGACCACCGTAATTTTGATAGAATTACGGTGGTCTTTTTTAGCTGAAATTCTATGTTCAGGCCTTCTTGTTGACTGCTTCAAAATATACTGTGTTGTCCACGGCTTCCAGCCATTCATTGGAGGTTTCGTCCCCCGGAACCTCTACCGCCAGATGCGAGAACCAGCTATCCGGTGCAGCGCCGTGCCAGTGCCTTACGCCCACAGGAATGTTCACCACATCGCCCGGATGAAGCTCCTGTGCCGGTTTGCCCCATTCCTGATAGTAACCGCATCCAGCCACGCAGACGAGGATCTGTCCGCCGCCGCTTTTCGCGTGATGAATGTGCCAGTTGTTGCGGCAGCCCGGCTCAAAGGTCACGTTGTAAATGCCGACCTGCGCGGTGGAAAGGGGGGCGAGGTAGCTTTGCCCGACAAAGTATTTCGCAAAGGCGTCATTGGGTGCGCCGATGGGAAAGACCATTTCGTTTGCGTGTTTGGTCTTTGCATCGGCAGCATCGTCCTCCGCCCAGACCTCCTTGCCCATCCGATAGGCCTGTTCCAGCGCAGGATGACCGGCGATCTCGCCCACGCCGTTTACGCCGCCTGCGAACACGGTGCCGGCCAGCGTGCAGCGGGGGAAGCAGTCCACCCAGCCCTGCACGGCCTTCTCCGTGCCCTCGAAGGTTTCCGACGTATCCTCGGCTGCCGCTGCCAGCAGATACGCTTTGGTAAAGGCATAGTCCGTATCATAGAGCGGATTGGCGCGATCCAGCATGGTCTTGAGCTGACCGCTGACGCAGTAATAGTAGACGGGCGTTGCGAACACCAGCACATCGGCGTCGTGCATTTTGGCGGCGATCTCCACAGCATCGTCCTGGATGACGCAGTGCCCCAGCTTCAGGCAGGCAAGACAGCCCTTGCAGAAGCCAACCTGCTTTTCCCGCAGAGATACGGTTTCTACCTGATTGCCTGCCTCCCGTGCGCCCTTGGCGAAGGCTGCCGCCAGCGTTTCGGAGTTGCCGCCCTTACGGGGGCTGGAGGAAATGATCAGCACCTTTTTATTCATCGTAAAACACTCCTTGCGTTTTGATATTCTCTGTGCTATTCTCATAGTAATACCTAAACCTAACTTCAGGTCAAGATGTTTTTTGAAATTTTTCGGAGGAAAATTTATGTATTCGATTGGACAGGTGGCGGAGATGTTCGGATTGCCCATCTCCACGCTGCGCTATTATGACAAGCAGGGCTTGTTTCCGCACATGGAACGGGCATCCGGCATCCGCAGATTCAGCGACACGGAGATCGAGGCACTCCGCGTCATTGAGTGTTTGAAAAAAGCCGGCATGGAGATCAAGGACATCCGGCAGTTCATGGACTGGTGTGCGAAAGGCCCGTCCACTTATCCCCAACGCAAGGCCATGTTTGAGGAGCGGAAAGCCCACATGGAGGCAGAGATCGCACACATGAACCAAGCGCTGGATATGCTGAAATTCAAATGCTGGTACTATGCGCAGGCGATCCGGGACGGAAATGAGGAGAGACTCACCGACATGATCCCTGACAAACTGCCGGAGGAGATTCGTGCCATCTACGACAGCTCCCACAAAGAATGAACCCTGTTTTGAGCCTATATGAAAACAGGAGCGCAACAGAAAAAACAAGGCACCCCCTGAACGGGACACGGCACAAAGCCCCGGCGCAAGGCAAAAATCTCCCCTGCCACAGACGTAGCAGGGGAGATTTGCTTGCATGGTTTGTTCAGAGGGAGAACGCCGGGATCAGGCCAGAGCGGCGGTGATGATGGCCATCTTATAGACCTCGTCGGCGTCGCAACCGCGGGAGAGGTCGTTGATGGGGGCGTTCAGGCCCTGCAGGATGGGGCCGTAAGCGGCGAAGCCGCCCAGACGCTGGGCGATCTTATAGCCGATGTTGCCGGACTGGATCTCCGGGAAGATGAAGGTGTTGGCGTGACCGGCGACCTTGGAGCCGGGGAACTTCTGCTGACCGACCACGGGGGAGACGGCGGCGTCGAACTGCATCTCGCCGTCGATGGCCAGCTCGGGAGCAGCGGCCTTGGCCTTATCGCAGGCGTTCTTCACCTTGTCCACAGCCTCGCCCTTGCCGGAGCCCTTGGTGGAGTAGCTCAGGAAAGCGATCTTGGGGTCGATGCCGAAGGTAGCGGCGGTCTTGGCGCACTCCAGGGCGGTCTCGACCAGTGCATCCTCGTCGGGATCGATCTGGATGGCGCAGTCGCCCATGCACAGGCGCTCGTCCACGCCGTTCTTCTCGCGCTGCAGAATAAAGCAGGAGCTGACGTTCTTGTTGCCGGGCTTGGTCTTGATCAGCTGCAGAGCAGGACGGACGGTGTCGGCGGTGGAGTAGGTGGCGCCGCCCAGCAGGCAGTCGGCCTCGCCCATCTTCACCAGCATGGTGCCGAAGTAGTTGCCCTTCATCAGGTTCTTGCGGCAGTCCTCCGGGGACATCTTGCCCTTGCGCAGCTCCACCATCTTCTCGACCATGGCGTCCATGCCGGCGTAGGTGGCGGGGTCCACGATGCGCACGCCTTCGATGTCATAACCGCCCTTGGCAGCAGCGGCCTTGACCTCGTCCTCCACGCCCACCAGGATGGGGGTCAGGAAGCCGTCCTTCTTCAGACGAGCGGTGGCCTCCAGGATACGGGCGTCGGCGCCTTCGGTAAAGACCAGGGTGCGGGGATTGGCCTTCAGAGTTTCGATCAGTTTTACGAACATGTTAGCTTACCTCCAAAATCATAAGACGAAATCCGTCTTTTCCTTACGAATCAACTTGTTTATTGTAACACCATCTGACCGGGGATGCAAGAGGCTCTGCGTCTCAATAAAAATTTAAGAAAAAGTTCATAGAGATTTCTGAATTCTTCTGGTATACCATGGGCCATCAAGACAAAAGGAGGTCATACCCATGACCAAGACACACACCAAACGAGTTCTCGCTGCGCTGACGGCGAGCCTGCTGAGCCTGAGCCTCCTGGCCGCCTGCGGCGGACAGGACAGTGCCGCCGACGCGAGCACCCAGCCCGACGCCAGCCAGGCGCAGACCGAACAGACGGATCAGACCGATCAGACCAGCAAGTCCACCGTGACCACCGTGGGCGAGTTCACCACCCAGGACCTGGACGGCAACACCGTCACCCAGGACATCTTCAAAGAACACAAGCTGACCCTGGTCAACGCCATGGGGACCTGGTGCTCCCCCTGCGTGCAGGAGCTGCCCGAACTGCAAAAGCTCTATGAGAACATGAAGGACAAGGGCGTGGGCGTGATCAGCATCGTGACGGACACCCTCGGCGCCGACAACAAGCCCGACCAGGCCACCGTGGAGGCAGCCAAACAAATGGTGGAGAAGAGCGGCGCGACCTACCCCTTCCTGGTGCCCGACGCGGGCTGGCTCAACGGCCGTCTGGCCAACATGGAGACCTTCCCGGAGAGCTTCTTCGTGGATGAAAACGGCAATATCGTCGGGGAGCCTTCCTTCGGCAGCCACGATCTGGCCGAGTGGACCAGCATCGTAGAAACCGCGCTGGCGAACCTGGATCAAGGCGCATGATGCGCCGCCTGACCCTTCCGCTTTTGCGCATCGTTGTGGGGGCGGCGCTGGTCTGCTTCGGCGCGATGCGGGGCGAAGTCTCCGTGGTGCTGACCAAGGCCACCCACATCTGCTTGGAGTGTATCGGCATTGGATAAAAAAATACAAACACCCAAGCGAAAGCGCAGCTGGCGGCACGGTTTCCAAGCCCTGTGGGCCTTGCTCACCAACAGCTATCTTGTCGGGTTTGCCCAGGGGAAGATCTACCAGGGCAAGGGCAAAACGCTCTGCGTCCCCGGCCTGAACTGCTACTCCTGTCCGGGGGCGGTGGGGGCATGCCCCATCGGGGCGTTTCAGGCGGTGCTGGGCAGCTGGAATTTTAAGGCCCCGTTTTATGTGGCGGGTTTTCTGGTCTTTGTCGGGGCCGTCATGGGGCGGCTGGTCTGCGGCTGGCTGTGTCCCTTCGGGCTGATCCAGGAGCTGCTCCATAAGATCCCCTTTCCGAAAAAGATCCGGACCTTCCGGGGAGATCGCCTTCTGCGGAAGGCAAAATATGTGATCTTTGTCCTCTTCGTGGTCCTGCTGCCCCTGTGTCTGGTGGATGCCCTGGGGCAGGGTTCCCCCTATTTCTGCAAGCTGCTCTGCCCCGTGGGGGCCTTGGAGGGCGGCTTGCCCCTGGTCCTGCTGAACAAGGGCCTGCGGGCGACCATCGGCTGGCTGTATGCCTGGAAGATGGTGCTGTTGGGCGGGACGATCGTCGCCGCCCTGGTGATCTACCGGCCTTTCTGCAAGTACCTCTGTCCGCTGGGGGCGGTGTACAGCCTGTTTAACCCCGTCTCCCTGGTGCGGTACCGGGTGGATGCCGACGCCTGCGTCTCCTGCGGGAAATGCGCCAAGGTCTGCGGCATGGGCTGTGACCCGGTGAAGCAGGCCAACGACTTGGAGTGTATCCGCTGCGGCGACTGTAAGCGGGCCTGCCCGACCCAGGCCATCCACAGCGGCTGTCGGAAATGAACGAGGGGGCTATCTTTGCGGGGAAAAATCTGGTACACTAGACCGGACCAAACCGAGAAAGGGGACCACCCGCAATGCCCAAACGCATGGTACTACAACAATACTTCGGATACGACGACTTCCGCCCCGGCCAGGAGCCGCTCATCGACGGCATTTTAGCCGGGCGGGATGTCTTGGGTATCATGCCCACCGGGGGCGGCAAGTCCATGTGTTATCAGATCCCGGCGCTGCTCCTGCCGGGGCTGACGCTGGTCGTCTCGCCCCTCATCTCCCTGATGAAGGATCAAGTGGCGGCGCTCAACGGCGCGGGCATCCCGGCGGCCTTGCTCAACAGCTCGTTGGACGAGGCGTCCTATCGGGAGACCTGCTGGCAGCTCCGGCAGGGGATGCACAAGCTCCTGTACGTCGCCCCGGAGCGGCTGGAAAACGAGGGCTTTCTGCGGCTCATGCAGGAGCAGGAGATCTCCATGATCGCCGTGGACGAGGCCCACTGCGTGTCCCAGTGGGGGCAGGATTTCCGGCCCAGTTACTTAAAGATCCCCGACTTCGTGGCCCGGCTGCCCCACCGCCCGGTGGTGTCGGCCTTTACGGCCACGGCCACGGCGGAGGTCCAGGCGGACATCGTCCAGCGGCTGGAGCTGATCGACCCGGTGAAGATCGTGACGGGCTTCGACCGGCCCAACCTCTATTTCGAGGTCCGGCGGCCCACCCAGAAGCTCCCGCTGCTGACCCAGCTGGTGGAGGACCGGGCCGGGCGCAGCGGCATCATTTACTGCGCCACCCGCGCCAACGTGGAAAAGGTCTGCGACCATCTGCGGCAGCGGGGCATCCCCGCCACCCGCTACCACGCGGGCCTGAGCGAGGCCGAGCGGCGGCAGAACCAGGACGATTTTCAGTTTGACCGCGCCCCCGTCATGGTGGCGACGAACGCCTTTGGCATGGGCATCGACAAGTCCAACGTCAGCTATGTCTTCCACTTCAACATGCCCAAGAGCCTGGAGGCCTATTACCAGGAGGCCGGCCGCGCCGGGCGGGACGGGGAGGCGGCAGAGTGCATCCTGCTCTTCGCCCAGGGAGACGTGGCCACCGCCGAGTTTTTCATCCACCAGAGCGGGGACAACAACGAGGCCCTCACCCCGGCGGAGCTGGAGGAGATCCAGGCGCGGGACTACCAGCGGCTGGAGGCCATGGTGGGCTACTGCAAAACGTCTCGCTGCCTGCGGGGGCATATTCTGGACTACTTCGGCCAGCGGCATGAGGCACGGTGCGGCAACTGCGGCAACTGCCGCCGGTCGTTTGTCCAGGTGGACATCACCCGCCAGGCGCAGATGATCTTATCCTGCATCAAGCGGGCGCAGGCGAAGCTGGGGTATTATGTGGGGGCAGTCCTCATCATCCGCACCCTGTTGGGCAGCAAGGACAAACGGGTGTTGGAGCTGGGGCTGGATACGCTTTCTACGTATGGCATTATGAAAGACACCGACAAAAAGACCATGCGAGACTATCTGGACGCCATGGAACAGGCGGGGGTGGTGACCACGGAACCCCGACACAAGACCCTGCGCTTTACTCCGGCCTCCGGAGCGGTTTTGTTTCACGGCAAACCGGTCTCCATGACCCAGGCGGCCGAGACTGCCGCGCCCCGCAAGCGGTCCGCTTCCGCACCGGGTGCCCCGCTCTCCGACGGAGCGGAGCGCGTGTTGACGGCCCTGAAGCAGACCCGCCGGGACCTGGCCGAGCGGGAGGGGGTGCCGCTGTATGTCATCTTCTCCAACGCCACGCTGGCCGACATGGCCCGCCGCCGCCCGACCGATCTGGAAGGTTTTTTGGAGGTCTCCGGCGTGGGCGAGGTGAAGGCCCGGAAGTATGGCAAGGCGTTCCTGCGGACCCTGGCGCAGGTGGGGGAGGACTGAGCCGGCTTCCTGACCATTTGACCAAGCGCTCTCACGGCCGCCTGCTTGTCAGGCGGTCGTTTTTTTGCTATAATTTAGTATCCTGCTGGCAAAAACTGCCCTGGCATGTGTGAACAGGGCGCGTTTCTGCTATACTTATCCTATCAAGGAGTAACTGAACTATGGGTATGTTTTCACAGCTGGCCCAGGGGGTGGATTGGTCCAGCATGGGGCAGATGATCCTGCGCATTGCGGCTGTTCTGCTGTGCCTGGTGATCCATGAGGTCAGCCACGGCCTGGCGGCCTATCATCTGGGTGACCCCACCGCCAAGCAGAGCCACCGGCTCTCTCTGAACCCCCTGCGCCACCTGGACCCCTTTGGCCTGATCATGATGATCGCGGTGGGCTTCGGCTGGGCCAAGCCCGTGCCGGTGGACCCCCGGTATTTCAAAAAGCCCAAGCAGGGCATGGCCATCACCGCCCTGGCGGGGCCGGCCTCGAACTTTGTGCTGGCCTATGTGTCTACGATCATTTATAGTATGCTCTTCGCCGTGGCCCAGGTGAAGGGGGAGAGCACGGGGCTGAGCCTGGCGCTGACCTTCTTCTCCCTGCTCATCAGCCTGAACATCGGCCTGGGCATCTTCAACCTCATCCCCTTCCCGCCGCTGGACGGCTCGAAGGTGCTGGCCATGTTTTTGCCGGACCGGTGGTACGGCCGCTGGATGCAGCTGGAGCGCTACGGCATGATCGTGCTGATGGCCGCCCTGTGGTTCGGCCTGCTGGACGGGTTCCTGATGGCCGCCCGGAACCTGGTCCTGAACGCAATGCTGAACGGTGCGAACTTTGCCTACCTGGGGATGCTCTCCCTGCTGACCCGGTGAGGGAGAGGGCGCAAAATGGAGCGACCGGTCTATCATTTCAAGGGCATCGTGAAGGACGGGGCCGAGGCCACGAAAGACTTTGTGGGGCCGTTGGACCTCATCCTACACCTGCTGAAAAAGAACAAGATCGCCATTCGAGACCTTCCCCTGGCGGGCATCTTAGAGCAGTTTCTGGCCTGGATGGAGACGAGACGGGCGCTGGACCTGGCGGTGGCAGGGGAGTTCATCGCCATGGCCTCCCACCTGATGCTCCTCAAGACCCGGATGCTCCTGTCCCAGGAGGACAAGGAGGCCCAGGCGGAAATGGCGGCGCTCATCGCCTCCCTGGAGGCCCGCCAGCGGCATGCGTCCGCCCAGCGGGTCCGGGCCGTCCTGCCCCGGCTGGAAGCCCTTTGGCAGCGGGGGAGCGCAGGGTTCCCCAAGCCCCCGGAGAAAGCGTTTTTCCAGCGGGTCTATCGCTATGAACACAAGCCGTCTGATCTGACCCGCGCCCTGAACGTCTGGCAGGCGCGGCAGAAGCTGGCCATTCCCCCGGCCCTGGCGGAGTTCCAGGCCGTGGTGCGGCCGGAGCCGTACCGGGTGGAGGACAAAGCCGCCCAAGTCCTGGCCCTGCTGGAGCAGCGTGGGCCTCTGCGGCTGAACGAGATCCTCCGCACCAGCCGGAGCCGGTCGGAGGCCACGGCGGCGTTTCTGGCGCTGCTGGAACTGTGCCGGGGTGGGCGGGTCCATCTGTCGGGGGACCGGGAGGACCCGGAGATATCCTTGATCCCCACTTGAACCAACGAACCAACGGAAGGAGGGATGCCCTGTGGAACAGGCAGAACGGGAACGGGCCGTGGAGGCCATCCTCTTCGCCCTGGGAGAGCCGGTGCCCACAGCGCGATTGGCCCAGGCCCTGGACGCGGAAGAGGACCAGGTCCTTGCGGCCTGCCAGGCCCTGGCTGCGTTTTATGAGACCCAGGCGCGGGGCATCCGTCTGGTGCAGCTGGAGGAGAGCTGGCAGCTCGTCTCGGCCCCCCGGTGGGGGGCGGTCATCCGGGGGCTGCTGGCCCGGAAAAAGCCGGACAAGCTCTCGGTGTCGGCCCTGGAGACCCTGGCCCTCGTGGCCTATTTCCAGCCGGTGACACGGGTGTATCTGGACCAGGCCAGGGGGGTGGACAGCGCCCACTCCCTGGGGGTATTATTAGACCGGGAGCTGGTGGAGCCGTGCGGTACGCTGGACGCGCCGGGGCGGCCCACGCTGTACCGCACGACCCAGACGTTTTTGCGGAGCTTCGGCCTGTCTGACCTGGCAGACCTGCCGCCCCTGCCGGAGGGCATCCCGGCGGAAGCGGGGGGTGCGCCATGATCGGGCTGGTGATCCTGCTCGTCCTGATCCTGCTGGTGCTGGCCGTGGCCTTTCTGCGGCTGGGCGCGGCGGCGGGGTATGACGAGACCGGGGGCTGGGTGAAGGTCCGGGTCGGCCCGGCCTGGCTCACGCTCTATCCCCTCTCTGAAGAGAAAAAGAAAAAGCGGGAGGCAAAGGCCGAGAAGAAAGCCGCCAAAAAGAAAAAGCGGACCGCCGAGCCGCAGGAGAACAAGAAAACGCCCCGCCGCAAAACCCTGAAAAACGCCTTCTCCCCCGGCGGGGCTTTGGACCTGGCGCTGGACCTGCTGCCGAAGCTGAAAGAAATGGCCGGGGACCTGCGCCACACCATCCGCATCGACACCCTCTCTCTGCATCTGGTGTGGGGGGAGCCGGACCCGGCGGACGCAGCCATGCACTACGGCCAGGCCTGGGGCGTGCTGGAGGCACTGCTGGCCTTTACGGAGGCCAACTTTACGGTGAAGAAACGGGACCTGTCGGTGGCGCTGGACTATCAGATCGAGCGTCCCAGGCTCACGGTGGAGGCGGCCTGCTCCATTTCCGTGGCCCAGCTGCTGTCGATCCTCTGGCCCATCCTGAAGGAAGCGATCCGGGGCCTGCGGAAGCGGAAAAAAACAGGCCCATCCCCAAGAACGACGAAGCAATGCGCGGCTGCCATGGCCGCCCAAGGAAAGGAAGAGACCCATGGAAAAGAATCATCCTGTCAGTGAATTGATGGCCGAGACCATCCAGAAGATCAAGGAAGCCGTGGACGCCAACACCGTGGTGGGCCAGCCCATCACCGCCGGAGAGGTCACCATCATCCCCGTCTCCCGCATCTCCCTGGGCTTCGGCACCGGCGGCTCGGAGTTCGGCGGCAAGGCCCCCAAGAACCTGGGGGAGAACCCCTTCGGCGGCGGCGGCGGCGCAGGCCTGAAGGTCATCCCCGTGGGCTTCCTGGTGGTCAGCGGCACGAGCGTCAAAATGCTCCCCGTAGACACCGCCACCGAAAGCCCCGCCGACCGTCTCGTGGAGCTTATCCCGGACCTGCTGGAGCAGGTGAGCAAAAAGTGGGAGGAGCGCAAGGCCAAGAAGCAGGCGGAGCCGGAGATCACCGAGGAAGATTTGGTGTGATTTGAGGGATTGAATAGGAAAAAACTGCTGTCTCGGTTTGGGACAGCAGTTTTTTTGGTTAATTGGCTTTTTCTAAATTGTTGATGCGTTCGTTCATCTGGCGGACCATGAGTTTTAAGAATTTGATTTCTTCATCTAACTCATCCACGCGCGAACGGGGAGCCATCTTCTCTTGTAGGATCTCCATGCCTTCGGCCAATAGGTTGAGCTTGGGGGAGATCTCGGATTCCAGGATGATATTCATGCGGTGGGCCATCAACTGGTCGATTGCTTGCAGGTCTTTTTCATCCAGCATACAAACACCTCCTATCGCTATCATACAAAAGATTATAAAGAGAACGCTTCACACTGTCAAGCGATCGGAGTTGCTTCCACCCTTTACAAACCACGAAATTCTTTTTAGAATAAGGACAAGAAATTGTATTTGAATCAGAGGGGAGGCACGCTCTATGAGCAGCTTTCGTAGGATCGAGTATTTCCTATCCGTGGCCAAACACCTGAACTTTACCAAAGCCGCCAGGGAGTGCTTTGTGGCCCAGGCGGCCATCAGTCAGCAGATCAAACAGTTTGAGGAGGAGCTGGGCTTTAAGCTCTTCGAGCGGGGCGGCGGCAGCGTGAAGCTCACCCCCGCCGGGGCGTTTTTTGCCCGGCAGTGTCAGAGCATTTTGTCCCAGTATACCGGGGCGGTGAAGCAGGCCCGCTCCATCGCCGATGGGGAGAAGCGGGACCTGCGCCTGGGCATCCATGGGCCGTATGCCCAGGAGAGCATCCCGCACTATCTCAGGCTGTTTAAGCAGATGCACCCGGAGGCCAACCTGACCCTGAAGGACGGCAGCCGGGACGCCATGCTCCAGGGCCTGGCCGACGAGGAGCTGGACGTGGTGATCGTCCCGGACTTCGGCTTGCATTTGGACGAGGGCTACGAGGAGCTGGAGCTGAGCAGCGAGCAGGTCCGCTTTATGACCGGCCCCCACAGCGCCCTGGCAGGGCGGCAGTTCGTCTCGTCCGAGGAGCTGACGGGGCAGACCATCTTCCGGGTGGAGGACCAGAGCGACGACGCCAAGTCCCAGCCCCTGCCGGAGTATTACACCCGCCTGGGGCTGGCGAATAATCCCGTCCAGCGGGTCAATACTTTATTGGAAGCGACCATCTTGGTCCAGGCCGGCCTGGGCATCGCCCCGCTGCCGGGGGGGATGGAGCAGAAGCTCGCCCGTGACGTGAGCGTGTTTTCCATCGAGGGGGATTCGTTCCGCATCCGCACGTTGGCGCTGCGGAAGATGCCCCCCGTGAGCGTGGCGGCAGACCACTTCTTCCAGGTCATCCGGGAGGACTTGGAGGCGCGGGAGAACGAGGCCTGAGACCTCCCAAAATCAGCCATAAGAAAAAGTGATAAGTTTTTGTGATAGGCTCCATCAGTTTTCGGTGTTTCTCATTTCGGCGCGGCTGTGGTATAACTTAAAGCAAGGAAAGGAACTTCCTCTTGCAGGATCAAACCGATCCTCCACAGAATTTTAACGATAAACGAGCTGATATGCAGGGTACGTGGAAACCCCTGCCAAGATAGAAAGGAGCACCAACTATGAAAGCCAACCTGGATGCAAGATATGACCTCTACATCAATGGACAGTGGGTCCCCGCCTCCGACGGGAAGGTCTTCACCGCTTACAACCCCGCCACCGGCGAGAAGCTGGCCGAGTGTGCCGAGGCCACCAAGGAAGATGTCGATGCCGCCGTCAAGGCCGCTTGGGCTGCCTTCCCTGCCTGGCGGGACATGGGCATCGCAGAGCGAGCTGGTATCCTGGAAAAGATCGCTGACATCATCGACGAGAACGCCGAGCTGCTGGCCACCATCGAGTCCATGGACAACGGCAAGCCCATCCGCGAGACCATGGCCATTGACGTTCCCTATTCTTCCGACCACTTCCGTTACTTCGCCGGTGCCATCCGGGTCGAAGAGGGCAAGGCCTCTGTGCTGGACGGCAACATGATGAGCCTGATCCTGCGGGAGCCCATCGGCGTTGTGGGCCAGATCGTCCCCTGGAACTTCCCCTTCCTGATGGCCGCCTGGAAGCTGGCCCCCGCCCTGGCCGCCGGCAACTGCATCGTCTTCAAGCCTTCCTCCACCACCTCTCTGAGCGTGCTGACTCTGGTCAAGCTCATCGGCCACCTGCTGCCCCCCGGCGTGCTGAACGTCGTCACCGGCGGCGGTTCCCGCTCCGGTCAGTACATGCTGGACCACCCCGGCTTCCGGAAGCTGGCCTTCACCGGCTCCACCGAGGTCGGCCTGGACGTGGCCAAGGCAGCTGCCGACAAGCTCATCCCCGCCACCCTGGAGCTGGGCGGCAAGAGCGCCAACATCTACTTCGATGATTGCAAGTGGGACATGGCCATCGATGGCCTGCAGCTGGGCATCCTGTTCAACCAGGGCCAGGTCTGCTGCGCCGGCTCCCGCGTGTTCGTGCAGGAGGGCATCTACGATAAGTTCGTGGAGGCTGCCGTCAAGGCCTTCAACAGCGTGAACGTCGGCGATCCTCTGGACCCCAACACCCAGATGGGCGCCCAGGTCGACCAGGGCCAGCTGCGTAAGATCATGTCCTATGTGAACCTGGCCAAGGAAGAGGGCGCGACCATCGCCTGCGGCGGTGAGCCTTACACCGACGGCGCCTGCGCCAACGGCAGCTTCATGAAGCCCACCCTGATCGTCAATGCCACGAACGACATGCGCGTGGCTCAGGAAGAGATTTTCGGGCCGGTGGCCGTGGTCATCAAGTTCAAGACCGAGGAAGAGGTCATCGCCATGGCCAACGACTCCGTCTACGGTCTGGGCGGCGCTGTCTGGACCCGCGACATCAACCGCGCCATTCGCGTGGCCCGCGGGGTCGAGACCGGTCGTATGTGGGTCAACACCTACAACCAGATCCCCTCCGGCGCTCCCTTCGGCGGCTACAAGCAGTCCGGCATCGGCCGTGAGACCCATAAGGTCATCCTGGAGCACTACACCCAGCAGAAGAATATCATGATCAACCTCAACGAGACTCCCTCCGGCTTCTATCCTGAGAAGTAAGCAGAAGCCGTTTCCAAGAACGCATGCAGCGGGCGGAGGGGCCACGCTCCTCCGCCCTCCCCATATCCGCCGGCCCTGACCAACGGCCCACCGCCGTGGCTGGCCCTGTGACCTCGTGTCAGAAAGGAAAGGAACAGAGTATGTCTACCTATTATTTCGTACCCAGCAGAAACGTGTTCGGAGAAGGCTCCGTCGAGGAGACCGGGCACCTCATCAAGAGCATCGGCGGCACCAAGGCCATGATCGTGACCGACGCCTTCCTGGCCGCAAACCCCATGACCGCCCGCATCCAGAAGATCCTGGCTGACGCCGGGGTGCAGTCCGCCGTCTTTGGCAAGGCTGAGCCGAACCCCAAGGACACCAACGTGGTCGAGGGCGAGCAGTTCTACCATGAGAACGAATGTGACTGTATCCTGTCCCTGGGCGGCGGCTCCTCCCACGACTGCGCCAAGGGCATCGGTCTGGTCGCGACCAACGGCGGCAAGATCTCCGATTATGAGGGCGTGGACCAGGCCCACGAGGCCCTGCCCCCCCTGGTGGCCGTGAACACCACCGCCGGCACCGCCTCCGAGATCACCCGGTTCTGCATCATCACGGACACCACCCGTAAAGTCAAGATGTGCATCGTGGACTGGAGAGTCACCCCCGCCATCGCCATCAATGACCCTGAGCTGATGGTCGGCATGCCGGCCTCCCTGACCGCTGCCACCGGTATGGACGCGCTGACCCACGCAGTCGAGGCCTATGTCTCCACCGCCGCCAACCCCCTGACCGACGCGGCTGCCATCAAGGCCATTGACAAGATCGTCCACTACCTGCCCCAGGCCGTGGCCAACGGCGACTATATGAAGGCCCGTTCCGAAATGGCTTACGCCCAGTATCTGGCTGGCGTTGCCTTCAACAACGCCTCCCTGGGTTACGTCCACGCCATGGCCCACCAGCTGGGCGGCTTCTATAACCTGCCCCACGGCGTCTGCAACGCCATCCTGCTGCCCTATGTCCAGGAGTTCAACCTGATCGGCAACCTGGAGCGGTTCGCTGTCATCGCCGAGACCATGGACATCAACGTTCAGGGCATGTCTCCCTTCGAGGCCGGCGAAGCCTGCGTCTATGCCCTGAAGACCTTTGGCAAGTACCTGGGCATCCCCCAGAACCTGCGCTCCCTGGGCGTCAAGCCGGAGGACTTCGAGATCATGGCCGAGCACGCCATGCAGGACGCCTGCGCCGCCACCAACCCCAGAAAGGCCACCAAAGAGCAGATCATTGCGATCTTCCAAAAAGCATACGACGGGGACTGATCCTTCGATCATTCACCCTTCTGACCAACATCTTATCTTTCTTATCTTTCACTCTGAAACGAACAAGGACACGGCGTATGCCGTGTCCTTGCTCGCAATTCTCTCAAAAACCAAGGCAAACCTCGTAGGGGCCGCAGACCCCTGCCAAAAACCAAGGTCAACCCCGTAGGGGCCGCAGACCCCTGCGGCCCGTTCCCCCGACCTCAAGGATCACAAGTCCCACACGGGCTGTACCCCTGCTCGATCAGCTCCGAGCGGCTGGTCGTCACTTCCTGCTTGTTCTGCGCGGAAATTCTCGCCACCCCGCTGCAATCTGGCTTGTGGAACTTGTGGGAGTTGGTGTTCAGCACATAGGTCTCCAGCGTGTCCGACCCGGACGAGGTCGTCACAGAATCCGACCCAGTTCCCACCGTGGGGTCCGACCAGGACTCGCCGCTGGCATACTCAATGCCCACGCCCGGCTGTGCATTGTAGCAGAAGACGTTGAAGCAAACGCCCTCGCCCTGGTCCTCCACGCTGTACGCCTCCATCTGCACGCCCTGGGCCACCAGATCGCTGCCCTCAAACACCGGCGTGACCCGGTACAGCACATGGTTTCCCGTCGACTTCACATAGTCGGCCACCTTGTTCTCAAAGGGCAGCATCCCCTGGGTGTTCATGTACCGGGTGCCGGTGATGAGATTCTTCTCGTTGGCGTTTTCGCCTGCCAGCTGAAACCCGATGAGGTGACAGCGGTTGTAGAGATACTTGCCGTCCACACCGTCATACTTCGCCGTGTGCCAGCCCGTGGGCTTGACCTGACCGATGGGCTCCCGCTCCTGCGTGGGCATCAGCTCCATGCAGATGTTGGCATAGGCCACCCCGCACCGGCCCAGGGAGTCCAGGTCGGAATACGTCTCAAAGGGGTCCGTGCGGGTCAGGTCACTGGCGTCAAACTCCGGCGCATTGCCGTTGAGCTCCGTCCAGGGGCTTTCACTGCGGAACTGGCTGATGCTGACGCCGCTCAGGTCCGTGGCCGCCTGCGACGGCGCCCCAGAGCAGCCGGACAGCACCAGGGCGAACACCAAAGCCAGGGCCAGCAGGAAGCTGGTTCTGCGTTTCATAGAACATTCTCCTCTCTCTATTTGGGGTCGTGGTCTATCATACAGGGAAAACAGAGTGCTGGCAAGGGGGATAAATGGGAGAACTTTTTTGAGCAATAGAGTTGTTTCTTTTTGAAAAGTTGATATAATAAAACTACTACGATGAAGGAAGGCAATGATGTGAACAAAGAGGAAATTTATAATTTGCTCAAGTATGGTGAGCGAATTGATTTTGAGTGCAAAAGAGCTGAGTCAAAACTACCGAACTCTGTATGGGAAACCTATTCGTCTTTTGCAAATACTGATGGTGGAATTATTTTGTTTGGTGTTGAAGAAAATCAGAAAGAGTGCGATTTTGAACAACGCTTCTCGTTTGTTTCGATCCATCATCCAGAGCAACGCTTGAAAGATTTTTGGAATACGCTCAATAGCGAAAAGGTCAGTAGCAATATTCTCATAGATGCTGATGTAGGACTATGTGAAATTCAGGGCGCTACTATTATGTGGATACATGTTCCGCAAGCTAACTATAGACAACGTCCAGTTTATATCAATGGAAATCCCTTAAAGGGTAGCTTTAAGAGAAATTATGAAGGAGATTATCATTGTACAGAAGAGGAAGTTAAGGCGATGCTTCGTGATGCAAATGATTCTGGAAATGATGGTGGCCTGCTAAATGGATATACTATGGATGACATAGATGCGAACTCTCTGCGCTCATATAGAATTGAGTTTGAACATCGTAATCCAGAACATATATGGAATGGAGAAACAGATAAGACTTTCCTGAAAAATCTTGGCGGGTATGCACTTGATCGGACAACGGGTAAGGAATGGCTGACTGCTGCTGGCCTACTCATGTTTGGAAAAGGAATTGCTATACGAGATCGTTTTGACAATATTCGGATGGATTATATAGATGAAAGCGATCTCCTTCCTGATAGTCGATGGAGTGATCGTCTGACATATGATGGAACTTGGGAAAACAATCTTTATAATTTTATGCGCCAAGTAATACCGAGACTTGTATCGGGATTAAAGCGTCCGTTTCGTTTGGAGGGTATGGTTCGGATAGATGATACGCCCATTCATAGAGCAATTCGCGAGGCCGTTGTCAATATGATGATACATAGTGATTATTTAATCACTGGCGTATTAAAAATTGTGAAAACAGAGAAAGGATTTTTGTTTTCCAATCCTGGAAATTTGAAACTTCCAATTCAGGCTATCTATGAAGGAGGACATTCTGTAGCAAGAAATCCGAGGATTCAAACTATGTTCCGTATGATTGGTTACGGAGATAATATCGGATCTGGATTTCCAACTATTTTAAGTGCTTGGGGAGAAGAAAATTGGAGAAAGCCTGATTTACAGCAAAATGAAGCGATCCATCAAGTTGAGCTTAAACTGTGGATGATTTCGTTAATGCCCAAAGAATGTACAGATTATTTAATAAAACATTATGGAAATGACTATCTTTTACTGGATAGCCATGCTCAACTTATCGTAGGTACAGCATACTTAGAAAATGGGGTTACGAATAGTCGGATGCAGTCTATCTTGGAAATGAACAGTGTTGAGATTGGCCAAGTGCTGTCTACATTGGTTCAGCAAGGATTTTTGATTGCACATAAAAACGGTAGATGGACAAGGTATTATGTGAATACAGAATACAAGGTAAAGAGAATGGATGTGCTCTCTCAGGAGAAACAGAACGCCAAACAAATCAGTAGCAATACAACGGACCAGATTATTTATGAATACATCAAAAGCAATGAATTTATCACGACATCTAAGGTCTTGGAGATTACAAAAATCTCAACTCCTCAGGGAGCAAATGTTGCACTTGGAAGATTGATGAAAGCTGGTTTTGTTGAGAAGGTTCGGAAGGGAAAACGATTTTTCTACCGCTTAAAAACTGATACACCAACTGAATGATTGGTGTATCAGTTGGTGTATCAGTTGGTGTATCAGTTGGTGTATCAGTTGGTGTATTTATTAAAATTGAGACAAACACATAGAAAAATTAACATCCCCGCCAAACTACCTGTGATGGTTTGGCGGGGGTGTTTGACTTCACGAAGAAAAATTGGAAGCAGTCTCAAGGCTCCAGATAGTAGTCGAAGCCGTAGCAGCTCTTCTCGAAGCCGTAGATCTCATAGAAGCGGTGGGCCTGCTTGCGGGGCATGCCGGAGTCGAGGACCAGGGCCTTGCAGCCGCGGGCCTTGGCCAGCTCCTTGGCGTGGTCCATGAGCTTCACGCCGCAGCCCTTGCCGCGCTCGTTTTCGTTGGTGATGATGCTGGAGACGTAGCAGGTCATACCGGAGAGCCAGAAGGTGTTGAAATAGGCCCCGTGGCAGAAGCCGTGGTAGGTGTCGCCGTCCATGAGGAAGAAAGCGAAGCTGTTCTCATCGGCCAGCACGTCGGCGTAGACCTTGCGGATCACGTCTTTGTCATAGGTGTTGTAGTCCCAGAGTTTTTCGATGTAGTCGAAGGCGACGTCGAAGTCGGCCATCGTTGCGGTTTTGAATTCCATACGCACAGTTCCTCCTTTGTTGTGTGGAATACTCACAAGTTGATTATAAAACCCATTTCCCTTCTTGTCAATTCTTACGGAGAAAGAAACAGACAAAAGCCGGGAAAATGTCGGAGAGGGCTTGGTTTGGATTGACCTTTCGGGCCAAAGTTGCTACTATAAATGGGTTACAAAACAAAAAAGTGGGCCTGCTGCCCACCGGAAATAAAAGGAGACCTGCACCATGAAGACCCGCATCACAGAGCTGTTCGGCATTGAGTATCCCATCGTTCAAGGCGCCATGCAGTGGCTTTCCAAGCCCAACCTGGCCGCTGCCGTCTCCAACGCCGGGGGCCTGGGTACGATCAATATGACGACCTATGCTGACCCGGAGGACTTTCAGAAGGACATCCAGCGGCTCAAGCGCCTGACGGACAAGCCCTTTTCCGTGAACCTGTCCCTCTTGCCCGACACCAAGCCCGACGGCCCCATCAAGGGCTTTTTGCAGGCCATCGTGGACGAGAAAGTCCGCATCGTTGAGACGGCGGGCAGCTCCCCCAAGCCCTTCATGGACCTGCTGAAGGGGGCGGGCTGCGTGGTCATGCACAAAATTCCCGACTCCCGTTTCGCCCACACCGCCGAGGAAGTGGGCTGTGACGCGGTGTGTATCGTGGGTTACGAGGGCGGCGGCCACCCCGGCATGGCCGGGGTCGGGTCCATGGTCCAGTGGCCCCTGACCCTGGAGCGCTGCAACTTGCCGGTCGTGGGCGCAGGCGGCGTGTGCGACGGGCGGACGATGTATGCCGCCCTGGGCATGGGGCTGGACGGCGTCATGGTCGGCACCCGCTTCCTCATGGCCGAGGAGACGGAGATCGGCCCCCATCTGCGCCAGGCCGTTATTGACGCGAAGGAGACCGACACGGTGCTGACCCAGACCAGCATCCGCAACGCCCTGCGCTCCCTCAAGACCGAGGAGGCCCTGCACATCATCGAGTTTGAGAAGCATCACCCGACGTTTGATGAGCTTTATCCCCTCATCCGGGGCACCGTGACCAAGGCGGCCTATGAAAATGACAAGCCCCAGGAGGCCCAGATCGCCATGGGCCAGGTCCTGGGCCGCATCCACGACGTGAAGCCCGCCGCCCAGATCATTCAGGACATGGTGGAGGAATTCTACGCCATGCACCGCCGCATCAGCGGGATGCTGTGATGCTGTCCCGAAAGAGAGGAGGGGCAGACCCCAATGTTTGCACTTGCTCTCCGACTCATTGAGCATGAGACGGAGCAGGAGGCCTTTGACCAGCTCTATACTCGCTACCGGGGCCTGGCGTTTTGGGTGGCGAAGGGCTATCACCTGTCTGATTCGGACGCGGAAGATGCCGTTCAGGACGCATTTTTCGCCTTGGCCGAAAATTTTTCCAAATATTTTTCGCAAAAGTGTCCCAATTGGAAGTCTCTCATCGTTACTATAGTGAAGAACAAAGCCATCGACATCTGGCGGCAGAACCAGCGCCGGGCGGGGGAGACCTTTGACGAAGCCATTCACAGCCAGAGCAAGGAGACCCTGCCGGAGGAATTTTGGGGGGAAAGCCCCCTGACCCGGTGCATCCTGCGCCTGCCGGAGCGGGACCAGCTCTTTCTGCGCCTGCGCCACGAGCACGGGTTTTCCAACCGGGAGACGGCCCACCTTATGGGAATGAGCTGGGAGGCGGCGCGGAAGCTGGAGCAGCGCATCCGGGCACGTCTGGAACGGCTTTGTCGAGAGGAGGGACTTTTATGATCAGTGACGAGAGATTGAAGCAAGCCGTTCACGAGGCGGCAGAGGCCTTGGACCGCTCCCTGCCTGACCCGGAGGCATGTACCTATGAACCCTCCCCGGAGTTCGAGGCCCGGATGCAGACCCTCATCCGGGAGATGGGGGAGAAGCGGGAGCGCAAAGAGTGCCGCCGCAAGCTGGCCCACCGGGCGGCCTGCCTGGCCGTCGCCGTGGTGGCCTGCGGAGGCTGCTTCCTGGGCAGCAACGCCCAGGCGCGGGAGGGCCTGTGGGGCTGGATCCGGGATTCCTTTGAGGGCAGCCAAAACTATTCCTTCCAGAGCACGCCCATCCCAAGCGGGGACCTGCCCGCCTACACGATGGATGTGCCGGAGGAATACCACTATGTGGCCGACCAGTCCATCCAGTCCGCGGAGTATGCGGCCCTGACCTATGAAAACGACGCGGGGAACATCCTGGCCCTGGACTATCAGTATGAGACGGAAAACTCCTCCGGCAGTCTCAGCGTCTTTGCCGACGAGGAGGACGTGCAGAAGGTCACCGTCAACGGCGTCTCCGCCGACCTCTACGTGGGGGAGAACGAGGACAGTACCAGTATCATCGTCTGGATGGACCCGGAGACCACAGCGCTTCTCAGCGTGACCGGCGACCTGCCGGCAGACGAGCTGCTGGCCCTGGCCGAGACGGTCCGGCCGGTGAAATAAGGAGGTATTGCGATGAAAAAGCATTGGACGATCCTCATGCTGTCCGCCCTGCTGCTGACCCTGGCCGCCTGCGGCGTGGAGCACCCCACGCTGGAGGACGGGACCGGGGTATCGGTCACGCTGGGGGAGGCGGTTCGGTTAGATACACCGGACCAGCTCACCGTTTATCCGCTGGCTGTGGATGCAGACCAGGCCAAGGCGGACATCGAGCGGGCCTTCGGCATCACCCTGGGCACGGCCCTGAGCAACGGGGCCTACGTCGGGGAGGACTATTCCGTCACCCTGGACAGCCAGACCGGGCACTGGACCTATCAGACCACGAAAGACCCTGCACCGGCTGTGCCCCCGGAGGAAGCCATTTCTGACCAGCAGGCCATTGACCTTGCCATGCAATTTATGACCGAGAAGCAGCTTTGGAACGGAGAATTTTCTGACGGGATCGCCACCGACGCCACCAGCGGCGGCGGGAACACACCGGAGCTGGTCGAAGAGAAAATCGTCTGCTTCTATCCCATGGTCGATCAGAAAACCGTGACCGGCACCTTCCGCTGGATCCTTCGCCTGGACCCCCAGGGGAACCTCATCGAGGTGGACAACTACACCGCACCCATCGGGAAAGCTGTCACTGTCGAAGGCAAGAGCCGCGCCGACCTCGTCCAGGCCGCCGCCAACGGGGAGGGCAGTGTCAGCGGCGACGTGTCGGACGGCACCGAGATCAAGTTTGCGGAGACGGCCTACTATGCCGACCCGGAGGGAGATTGTTTGTACCCGGTCTATCTTCTGCGGGGGGACCGCTTCGACGTGCTGATCGATGGGCGGAAGTGAAGGAGTTTGGCTTCGCCAAATGATTTGATTGGTGGTACGAAATCTTGGGGTGCTACCTTAGTACACTGCGGCTCAGATGCGCTAGGTGGCCCTCATCCGACCCGGCTTTCGCCGGGCCACCTTCCCCCTCGGGGAAGGCTCTCGCAACGCCGCACAAATTTGTGGTGTTGCATCTTCTTGTGATGAATGGTATAACGCAAAGCCTTCCCCGAGGGGGAAGGTGGACGCGAAGCGGACGGATGAGGGCTACGTTGCGCAAGGAATCGGTTGTGTACTAAGGCAGCAACGTGCCCAACGGAACCAGTCATAAAATCCATCCGGCTCCGCCGGACACCATTCTCAAAAGCTGGTCCGATACAGCGGGATCACGTTGATCACCGGTTCCTCATACGGGTGCGCGGCTTTCACTGCCTGCATGATCTCGTCTACCTGCTCCGTCCGACAGGTCACTTCCACTTTGAATTCTTCTGCCTGGCAGAGGGTATTCTCCGCGCCGAGATAGGGGTGCGTCCCGGCCAGCGGCCGCCAGAAGCTGGTGACGGGGGAATAGGACAGGCATTGGTCATAGGCCCCGATGTGCCCGGCGTCGCTCTCGGCCAGGGCCGTTTGGATGGCGGAGAAATGGCTGGCGGGGACGAAGATCTCCAGCTTACAATAGGAAAAGTCTGGCATGGCAGTGGCTCCTTTCAAAATGCAGGGTGTTTTTTCTCAGGATAGCACAGGACACGCACTCTTGACAAGGCGGGCGGGGGCATGGTAGAATAACGACAAATTGAATCTCGTGTGGAACGGGAAGAGTACCCTGTCAGAACCGGATAGAGAGGGGCGGTCACCGACTGAAAGCCGCCCTGCGGGGAGACTGGCGAAAGTGCGCCCGGGAGCGAGGGGGATGCAGATGCCCTCCGGTCAGGCCCCGTTACCAGCCGTCTTGAGTGACAAACGAGAGTGGAACCGCGGACAACGACGTTGAATGATCTTGCCGCCTCTTGACCTTTTGGGGTCAGGGGGCGGTTTTTTGTTGCCCCAGCCCCCCCGCTTCCGCCGGCGGTCGGGCGGACATAGCATAGGCTAGCAAACCGACCGTAATTTTTTGTGAGGTGACCGGAAATCATGTTCCATTTGACAGAAACTTTATCGGCCTATCAGGCCCGCGACCCGGCCGCCCGGAGCAAGCTGGAGGTCTTCCTGCTCTATCCCGGCGTGCACGCCACCATGTATCACCAGGCCGCGCACTTCTGTTACTGTCACAAGATGAAGTTTTTGGCCCGTACCATCTCCCAGTGGAGCCGCTTCTGGACCGGCATTGAGATCCACCCCGGCGCGAAGATCGGCCGCCGCCTGGTCATCGACCACGGCATGGGCATCGTCATCGGCGAGACGGCGGAGGTCGGGGACGACTGCCTGATCTACCACGGCGTCACCCTGGGCGGCACCGGCAAGGACCAGGGCAAGCGCCACCCGACCATCGGCAACAACGTCCTGCTCTCCACCGGCTCCAAGGTCCTCGGCCCCTTCAAGGTGGGGGACGGGGCCCGCATCGCCGCCAATGCGGTGGTCTTGAAGGAAGTCCCGGAGGACGCCACCGCCGTGGGTGTGCCCGCCCGCGTGGTCCGCATCGCCGGGGAAAAGACCAACTTCGTGGGTGACGTGGACCAGGTCAGCGTGCCCGACCCGGTGCAGAAGGAGCTGGACGCCATCAACTCCCGCCTTTCCTGGCTGGAAGAGTATTTGGATAAAAAACACGAGGAAGAAGAGAACAAACGGAAGGAGAACCAACAAAATGAAGCTGTTTAATAGCATGAGCCGGAAGAAAGAGGAGTTCGTGCCCATCACCCCCGGCGAAGTCAAGATGTACTGCTGCGGCCCCACGGTCTACAACTATATCCACGTGGGCAACGCCCGCCCCATGATCCTGTTCGACGTGCTGCGCCGCTATCTGGAGTACCGCGGCTACAAAGTCACGTTCGTGCAGAACTTCACCGACGTGGACGACAAGATCATCAAGCGGGCCAACGAAGAGCACGCCACCTCGCAGGAGATCTCTGAGAAGTATATCGAGGAGTATTTCAAGGACGCCCACGGCCTGGGCGTGCGGGACGCCACCGTCCACCCCAAGGCCACCGAGAACATCCAGCAGATCATCGACCTGGTGCAGACCCTGATCGACAAGGGCTATGCCTATCCTGTCAACGGCGACGTGTACTACCGCACCAAGAAGTTCGAGGGCTACGGCAAGCTCTCCCACCAGCCCATCGAGGACTTGCAGGCCGGCGCCCGCATCGACGTGAACGACGTCAAGGAGGATCCCCTGGACTTCGCCCTCTGGAAGGCCGCCAAGCCCGGCGAGCCCTATTGGGACTCTCCCTGGGGCCAGGGCCGTCCCGGCTGGCACATCGAGTGCTCCGCCATGTCCAACCGCTACCTGGGCAAGACCATCGACATCCACTGCGGCGGCGAGGACCTGCAGTTCCCCCACCACGAGAACGAGATCGCCCAGTCTGAGGCCGCCAATGGCTGCACCTTCGTCCACTACTGGCTGCACAACGGCTTCCTGAACATCAACAACCAGAAGATGTCCAAGTCCCTGGGCAACTTCTTCACCGTCCGCGAGGCCGCCGAAGCCTACGGGTACGAGGCCGTCCGCTTCTTCATGCTCTCCGCCCAGTACCGTTCTCCCCTGAACTACTCCCGCGACTCCCTCATCATGGCGCAGAACGCCCTGGAGCGCCTCTACACCGCCGAGAGCAACCTGGAGTTTTTGACCAAGAACGGCGCCGACGGCGACATGACCGCCGAGGAGAAGGCCTTCACCGAGACCTTTGACAGCTACCGCCAGAAGTTCGACGACGCCATGGACGACGACCTGAACACCGCCGACGCCATCAGCGTCATCTTCGAGCTGGTGCGGGCCATCAACATCGCCGTGGAGAAAAACCCCACCAAGGCGCTGGCCACCGCCTGCCTGGATATGCTGCACGAGTTTACCGACGTGCTGGGCCTGCTCTACAACAAGAAGGAAGAGGACGACAGCCTGGACAGCAAGGTCGAGGCCATGATCGAGGCCCGTCAGGCCGCCCGAAAGGCCAAGAACTTCGCCGAAGCCGACCGCATCCGCGACGAGCTCAAGGCCATGGGCATCACCCTCATGGACACCCCCCAGGGCGTCAAGTGGTCCAAGGACTAAGTCACTTGATTTTTTCATGAGAAGATAAACGATCCCCCGCAGAAACACCGGAACGACCGGCGCTTCTGCGGGGGATCTTCTGCTTTTTGGGAAAAGCCTTAGGCCCGCCGTGCCCCTCGCCCTACCGGGATACGCAGGGAGCAGAGGACGAAGAGGACGGCCAGCACCACCGCAAACCAATAGGCCAGGTGGGACAGGTCCCCCAGCACGCCCCGCAATGCCCCCAGCAGCAGGGGGGAAAGAAACTGCGCCAGGTACATTGCGGCGGAGAGCAGGGGCATGACCGTCGAAGCGGCGGATTTGCCTGCCTGCATCGATGCCTCGGAGATGAGAAAGGGGATGCCCACGCCGTTGGCAAAGCCGATGCAGGCCGAGCCAAGCAGGGTCCCCGGCCAACCGCCCAGAAGCGTCAGCAGCAGGAAGCCCAGCAGGAAGAGAACGGGGGCCAGCAGCTTGCACCCGCGCCCCATGGCCCGCCGGAGATGGACAAACAGCAGCCCGCCGACAAAGGCGACCAGGTCCGCCCCGGCCATGATGACGGCGATGCATTGGGCGGGCACAGCGCCCTCTGCCGTGGTCTCCAGGGCGAAGTTGGCGGGATAGACGAAGAAGATGGACATGAGCAGGAACATGGCCAGGATATAGACGAAATACGTGCGGAACGGGGAGCCGGCGGCGCTGGCTTCTTCTGCGTGCTGGGGCTGATCCAGCCGGTCGCTGGGCAGGAAGCCCAGGCAGAGGACGATGCTCAGCAGGCCCAACAGATAGACCAGGAAACTGGCCCGCCAGTTCAGCTGAGACAGCAGCCCCGCCAACAGCGTGGCGATGACGCCGCCCATCTGGTTCATGGCCGAAGCGTACCCCATGAGGGCCGCTTGCCGCTCCGGGGGATAGTAAAAGGTCAGCAGGCCGGTGGAGAGCGGCATCAAAATGCCCACGCCGACGCCGACCAAGGCCCGCATCACCAGCACCAGGGCGATCTGATCAAACAGCCCGGCGGCACAGCCGCCGACGGTGTAGAGCAGCAGCCCGCCCAGCACCAGCGTCTTGGTGGAAAACCGGCGGGAGAGGGCGGGAAAGCACAGGTTCGTGATGACGATGAACAGCGCTGGGATACTGATGATGAGCTGGACGACAGTCTGACTGGTGCCGGAAAAATACGCCTGAATGACGCCCAGAGCCGGGGCCACGGCGGCACCGGCCATCACCGTCAGCAGCGACAGGGAGAGGATGCTCACGGCAAGCCCTTTGCCGCGGGCAGGGGAGGGGAGAGACATGAAAAACAGACTCCTTTCTTGGGAAAAAATAAAAAATGCGTAAGTCCGGTGTTTGGACTTACGCATGGTGCGACACAACACAATGAGTTTTCTGTGCGTATCTTAACACAAATTTTTCCGAAAAGTCAAGGGAAGATCCCCATCGTTTTCCGGGCGCTGGCTAAAAAGCGCCGGGCGGCGGGGGAGAGGTTGTCCAGGTCGGGGACCATGGCCCCCAGCTGCCGGAAGGCGCGGGGGATCAGGGGGCGGACAGCTACGCCGGGGTGTTCCTCGTGCAGATAGAGCGCGGGCAGGACGGAGACGCCCAGCTCCAGCTTCACCATGGCCAGGATGGCCAGCTCATCTTTCGAGGTCCAGCGGACGTCGGGGTGGACGCCGGCGTTGGTGATGACACGGGTGATGTCATAGTCATAGGCCCGGTCCTCTAAAATAAAGGGCTCGTCGGCCAGCTTGGCCAGGTCGATCTCATCGCAGGCGGCCAAGGAATGGCCGGCGGGGACGGCGGCCCAGATCTCGTCCTCCAAAAAGGGGATCCAGTGGTAGGGGGAGTCGTGATAGCTGCAAAAAGCCAGGTCGATGGCGCCCTCCCGCAGCCACTCGTCCTGCTCCTCCTGGCCGCTCTCCCGGATGGAGACGGTGATGCCGGGGTAGAGCTGGGCGAAATCCCGTAAGATCTGGGGCAGCCAGAACCGGGAGATGGAGGGGAAGGTGGCGATGAAAACGTTGCCGACGGCCAGCCCGCGGATGTCTGCCGCCTCCTGCTCTAGCTGGCGGCTCTTCCGGTCCAGCTCCCGCAGGAGCGGCAAAATGCGCTGGCACTCGTCCGTGGGGCGGACCCCGGCGCGGGAGCGCACCAAGAGAGGAAAGCCCAGCTCGGCCTCCAGGGCCTTGATGACGTAGCTCAGGCCCGACTGGGTGTAACCCAGCTGCTCGGCGGCGCGGGTCAGGTTGCCCAGGTCGATGGCGGTGAGCAGGGCGACGCGTTTGTTTTGGTCCATGATACCTCCTTTCCATCAAAAACTTTGATGGATATTCTGAGAGCTTCTTTCCATGAGAAACTTTGATGTTAGCGGTGGGTATTTCCTGTTTTACAAAGGGAACTCGATCTAGTATAATGCAAGCAGATAGAGAAAGCAAGACCGGCCGGAAAACTTACTTTTCTCCATAGATCAAATTTCTGAGTTCTATTAGGAAAGGTTCGTTGAATGATGAAAACCCAACATGCTCATCTGGTTGCTCTTCTGGTGATGCTCCTGGTCCTCGTGGCCTATGTCGCCGTGCTGAATACGATCAACATCACCCACCCCCTGCTCCTGGCTCTGCCCGCCGCAGTGGTCTCTATCCTGGCTGCACAGCAGTGGTCCGATTACCTGACCATGAAAAAGGCACAGCATCACGCCTGAGGTAGCCAGTGTAACTTACGTATACTCCTCCTTTACATCGATATATTTGCTCAAGCTGACAGGCTCGCCCCTCGGAACCTTCCCCTCTGTTCCACCTGGGCGGGCCTGAACGCTATCTATCGTAAATTTTTAGAGAAAAGACGAAGCCAGGCCGGAAATTTTCCAGCCTGGCTTTTGGTCACTGTAATAAGGTCGTGGCTTTGGTCAGCTGTTCTGTACAGGCCTGCAACTTCTGAATGTAATCCGTGCCAGCATTTCCGTCCGTGTTGAGCAGGGTTTCCAATTGATCTTGGGTCAGATAGATTCTGGCAAAGGCTTCCCTCAGATCGGTCAGCGTGGAAACAAACTCGGTGCTGGTGACGGCAGTGGCGTCCGTCTGGTCGGCGAGGGCTTCTAAGAAGTCCAGACGAGCATTAGCATAGACCGAAAGCGCCTCATCTTGCTCTAACGGGATGATCTGCTGGACCACTTGATCCGGTGTGTTCAAGCGTAGGTTCTGGTAGGCGTCGCCCCCATTTCGGTTGGCAGCGGCTCGGCCAGCCACATGTCCCAGTACATAGGCATTTTGCGAGGGGATTTGATCCAACTCTTGGAGGATGGTATCCATTTCTTGGAGTTGCCAGGATTGCTCTTGCAGGAAGTTGCCAAGCGCTGTGGCGTAGAGCTGGCTGTCGCTGATGGCGGCGTCGTTACCAGTCGTGTCTGTGTCCGCGCTCTGCTGGCACCCGGTCAGCAGACACAGGGACAGCCCCAAGGCCAGGGGGAGGAGAGTCCATCGTTTTTGCATAAGAAGCTCCTTTCTCTGGAAAGATGGATGGATCTGGTAAAGATAGGATACCATACGATCAATTTTTTGTCTATATAGGAGAGCGCATTTGTGAAAAAGTGTGCTTGACGGGGGCTGGGCGGCGTGATATGATTTATTTAATTAAAGGAAAGCAAACCGGTGAGTAAGAGTAGTACCTCTTCGCTCTGCCTCTTAGCGAGCCGCGGGCGGTGCAAGCGCGGCAGGACGGCGAGGAGAGAATGGACTTACGAGGGCGGACCGAACCCCTTTTTGTTTTGGAAAGGGCAGTAGTGGCCGACGGGGACCGCACCCGTTACCAGGGCGGCGCGTATGATGGTACGCGAACGGAGCGGGCGCAATGCGTCAATTTGGGTGGTACCGCAGGAAGTCAGTCTTGTCCCATGTCGTTGAAAACAACGGATGGAACAGGGCTTTTTTTGTTGCCCCCGGACCCTTGGCAGAAAGACCCTCCCCACCATCGCACACATCATTCTATTTTCACCAAATGTTATGAAGGAGCGACTTGACATGAAAAACCTGAAAAAACTGCTCTGCGGAGCCCTCTCCCTGACCATGGTCCTGGGCCTGGCCGCCTGCGGCGGCAACACCGCCACCACCGACAGCACCGACGGCGACACCGCCGCCAAGGCCGACGGCAACGTGCCCGTCATCGGCATCAGCCAGTACGGCCAGCACGCCTCCCTGGACAACTGCCGCGAGGGCTTCCTCCAGGGCTTGCAGGAGGCCGGCCTGGTCGAAGGCACCGACTACACCATCGACTATCAGAACGCCAGCTTTGACGACAACATGGCCATCCAGATTGCCCAGTCCTTCTCCGCCGAGAACGCGGCCCTGATGGTCGGCATCGCCACCCCCTCCGCCACCGCCTGCTATGCCGCCGCCGAGGACAAGGACATCCCCGTGATCTTCACCGCCATCACCGACCCCGTGGGTGCCAAGCTGGACTCCGGCAATATTACCGGCACCTCTGACGTGCTGCCGGTCGAGGGCCAGCTGAAGCTCATCCGCGCCCTCCAGCCCCACGCCAAGACCATCGGCATCGTCTACACCACCAGCGAATCCAACTCCGTTTACTCCGTGAATGTGTACCAGGAGAAGGCCGCCGACTACGGCTTCACCATCGAGGCCGTGGGCGTCACCGCCCAGTCCGAGGTCACCCAGGCCGTGGACAACCTGATCGCCAAGGGCGTGGACTGCTTCTCCAACCTGACCGACAACAACGTGGTGGGCGTGCTGGGTTCCATCCTGGAAAAGACCAACGAGGCCAAGATCCCCGTCTATGGCTCTGAGATCGAGCAGATGAAGAAGGGCTGTGCCGCCGGTGCCGGCCTGGATTATGTCCAGCTGGGCATCCAGACCGGCAAGATGGCCGCCAAGGTCCTGACCGGCGAGGCCACCTGCCAGGATATGCCCTATGAAGTCATTGAGAATTACTCCACCTACATCAACAGCAAGTCTCTGGAGCAGCTGGGCATCACCCTGCCTGACGACGTGGCCCAGTCCGCTGAGGACGTGGCCAACGCCTGAGCCTCTGCCCCGCTCGCAGAGAACGTAACCTGACCGAAGGAGGATGACATTCATGTCAGACCTGATCATTTCTACCCTGACCCAGGGCCTGATCTACGCCCTGCTGTCCTACGGGGTGTACATCACCTACTCTGTGCTGGACTTTCCAGACCTGACCGTGGACAGCTGCTTCCCCCTGGGCGCGGCGGTGACGGCCATCCTTCTTCTGAAGGGTGTGGATCCCTGGGTGACCCTGCTCTGCTCGGCGGCGGCGGGGGCCATCGCCGGGCTGTGCACGGGCCTCATCCACGTGCGCCTGGGCGTGCGGGACCTGCTGGCCGGTATCATCACCATGACGGCCCTCTCGTCCATCAACCTGCTCATCGCCGGGTCCAACGTGACCGTGGAGCGGGCGGTGGACACCATCTTTACGTCCAAGGGCGTCATGGCTCTGTTTGGCAATTTGACCCTGGGCTGGAGAAAGCTCATCATTTCCCTGGTCTTGGCCATTGTGGTGAAGCTTCTGCTGGACCTCTACTTCCGCACCAAGTCCGGCCTGCTTTTGCGGGCCGTGGGTGACAACGGGACCCTGGTCACCACCCTGGCCCAGAACAAGGGCAACATGAAGATTCTGGGTGTGGTGATCTCCAACGCGCTCGTCGCCCTGTGCGGCAGCGTTCTGTGCCAGGAGCAGCGGAGCTACTCCGCCGTCATGGGCATCGGCCAGGTGGTCTTTGGCCTGGCGACGGTCATCATCGGCATCTCGCTCATCCGCTTCTTCACCAGCTCCAAGGCCGCCCAGGGCCTGCGGAAGGTGAAGGGTCTGCGCTTCCTGGCCACCCCCCAGGGGACCACCGCCGTGCTGCTGGGCAGCATCCTGTATAAGTTCTGTATCCAGATCGCCATCAATGCCGGTCTGCCCGCCAATATGCTGAAGTTCATCACCGCCGTGCTGTTCCTGCTGGTGCTGGTGCTGGCCGGTCGAAAGGGAGAGGAGATCATCCATGCTTGAGCTGCGAGACTTAACGAAAATCTACAACGCCGGCACCGTGACGGAAATGACCCTGTTCGACCACTTCAACCTCACCGTGGACGACGGCCAGTTCGTCTCCATCGTGGGCAGCAACGGCTCCGGCAAGACCTCTCTGCTGAATATCCTCTGCGGCTCCATCCCCCTGGACGGGGGCGACGTGCTGGTGGGCGGCAAGAGCATCCGCAAGCAGAAGGACTTTCAGCGCTACGCCACCATCGGCCGGGTGTATCAGAACCCCTCCCTGGGGACCTGCCCCAACCTGACCATGCTGGAAAACATGTCCCTGGCGGACAACAAGGGCAAGCGCTTCGGCCTGGGCTTTGGGGTCAACCGCAAGCGCATCGACTTCTACCGCGCGGAGCTGGCCTCTCTGGGCCTGGGCTTGGAGGATAAGCTTGACGTGAAAATGGGCGCCCTCTCCGGCGGCCAGCGGCAGGCCGTGGCGCTGCTCATGGCGACCATGACGCCGCTGAACTTCCTCATCCTGGACGAGCACACCGCCGCCCTGGACCCCAAGACGGCGGAGACCATCATGGTCCTCACCGGCAAGGTGGTGAAGGAGAAAAAGCTCACCGCCCTCATGGTCACCCACAACCTCCGCTACGCCGTCGAGTACGGCGACCGCCTGCTCATGCTCCACCACGGCCAGATCGTGCTGGATAAAGCAGGGGAGGAGAAGGCCAAGGTAACGACAGAGGGCCTGCTGGAGGTCTTTAACCGGTATAGTATTTTATAAGCCTTTCCCCCACAACGGACGACAAAAACCCCGCGGCCTATTGGTCGCGGGGTTTGTTCACAGATTCAATGAGAAGGATCTCAGGCCAGCTTAGCCTTGGAAACCTCGGTCAGAGCGGTGAAAGCGGCCTTGTCGTTGACGGCCATCTCAGCCAGCATCTTGCGGTTGATCTCCACGCCGGCCAGCTTCAGGCCGTGCATGAAGGTGGAGTAGTTCATGCCGTTGCTCTTGCAGGCAGCGCTGATCCGGGTGATCCACAGCTGACGGAAGTCGCGCTTCTTGCGCTTGCGGCCCACGTATGCGTAGGTCAGGGACTTCATCACCTGCTCGTTGGCCATCTTGAAGTGCTTGGACTTAGCGCCCCAGTAGCCCTTGGCCATCTTCAGGATCTTGTTTCTTCTCTTGCGCGTCATCATCGCGCCTTTCACTCTAGCCATTGTGTCAGCCTCCTATGTCTTGTGGTAAAAATCTTATTTATACAGGATCATGCGCTTGATTGCGGCCTCGTTGGTCTTGTCCGCATAAGCGCCGGCGCGGAGGCCGCGCTTGCGTTTGGTGGTCTTCTTGTTCAGGATGTGGCTCTTGTTGGCGTGAGCACGCTTGACCTTGCCGCTCTTGGTCAGGTTAAAGCGCTTCTTGGCTCCGCTGTGGGTCTTGATTTTCTGCTTAGGCATGACGGAAATCTCCTTTGTCAGATTTTACTTTTTGGTGTCTTTGTTCTGTTTGCAAGACAGGAACATGGTCATGTGGCGTCCGTCCAGCTTGGGCTCCTTGTCCATGGTCGCCACCTCGGCGCAGTCGGCCGCGAATTTTTCCAGCAGGCGCTTGCCGATGTCGGTGTGAGCCATTTCGCGGCCGCGGAAGCGGACGGCGACTTTGACCCGGTTGCCATCGGACAGGAAACGCTGGGCGTTGCGGACCTTAACGTTGAAATCATTGACGTCGATTCCGGGGGACATACGCACTTCTTTGATCTCCACGATCCGCTGGTTTTTCTTTGCCTCCTTATCCCGCTTGGTCTGCTCGAAACGGTACTTGCCGTAGTCCATGAGCTTGCAGACGGGGGGGACGGCGTTGGGGGAAATTTTCACCAGGTCCAGGTCGGCGTCGCCGGCCTTTGCCAGGGCTTCGGCCAGGGGCATGATGCCAAGCTGTTCCCCCTGGGCGGAGATGAGGCGTACTTCCTTGTCGTGAATTTCCTCGTTGATCTGATGAGCCGTGTGAGCTATGATGGACGCACCTCCAGTTCTGAAAAAAGCAATAAAAAATGGATACCAGCAAAAAGGTATCCGCATGACAGACATACCGACACCCAATTTTTGCTCGCGCCAAAGGGCCGGAGACATCGGGTGCAGGGATCAGACTGTATTGACCCAAAGCGCGGGGCACAGAGGGTGAGGCAGGCGGAACCTTCCTACTTTATTTTACTGGGGTAGTATAACACACGCTTGGCTGCCTGTCAAGCAGAAGTTTTTCCAAAAAAGAAATCACCCGGATCCGCGTCTAGACATGAGACCTGCGCGGGTTCGGGTGGATTTGAATGGAGTATGACATAGAATTTTCTTTACACAAAGCGATACGGAAGGAAAAAACGCGGGGTCGATTGGGAAAGGGAGAGGAATGGGAAAGGGGGAAATTTGGGGCCGTCTTGCCTTAGCCCTGGCGGCGCTGGAGCACCAGCCGGTCTGCGATCATGGCGATGAACTCGGAGTTGGTGGGCTTGCCCTTGGCGTTGCTGACGGTGAAGCCGAAGTATTTCTGTAAGGTGTCCAGGTCGCCCCGGTCCCAGGCCACTTCAATGGCGTGCCGGATGGCGCGTTCCACGCGGGATGAGGTGGTGCCATATTTCCGGGCCACATCGGGATAGAGGACCTTGGTCACGGCGTTGATGACGTCCATGTCCTGCACGGTCATCATAATGGCCTCCCGTAAGTACTGGTAGCCCTTGATGTGGGCGGGAACGCCGATCTCGTGGATGATGGAGGTGACGCTGGACTCCAGGTTCTGGCGGGCCATGGCGGTCATCTCGCCGTCGGGACCCTCCTCGTCCCAGGGCTTGCTGGCCAGCAGCCGGATGCGCTCGACCACCGATGAGATGCGGCAGGGCTTCATCATGTAGTAGTCTCCGCCGCGGTTGGCCACCTGGTCGGCCATACATCCTCTGGCAAAGCTGGACAGGATCAGCGTGCTGCGCGGGATGCCCCTGACGGAGTCCAACACATCGAAGCCGTCAGCCCGACCGAGGACCAGGTCCATCACCAGCACGTCCGGTTTCCATTCCCGGATGAGTTGGATGGCCTCCAGACCGTCTCCGGTCTGGGCGACGACGTCCAACCCCTCTTCTAGTCGAAGGGCTTCGACCAGAACGGAGCGAAAATCTTCGCTGGCATCGGCAATCAAAATGGTTCGGTTGATTTCCATACCTTGTTCTCCCCCCTCTGAAAAAGAGCTTCTATTGCAATCTTTTCCAGAATATTCATTGGCTGTAAAGTGATTTTACAACCCATCCACAATTTACCACAATGGGACAGAAAACTCAAGACGAAATTGGTAAATATTGGAAAACTTAAAAACCGCAACTTCCGCCAGGTTTCGACAAAATGTCTGGTGTTTCAGCAGGTACAAACGGGAAGCCTTTCCTTCCAATAAAAAATACACCAAACGCGTGATTTTGTCCAGAATAGCAGTTTACGGGCGATTGTCAACTATGGTATGATAAAAATGATCATTTTTTCGACCCGTCGGACTGCTTCGGCGGGCAAGTTCCAGGAAAGGGGTTTTCACCCATGAAGAAACTGATGCTGGGCAACGAGGCCGCAGCCAGAGGCCTCTATGAGGCCGGCTGTGCGCTCATTTCCAGCTATCCCGGCACCCCCAGCACGGAGATCACCGAGCGGGCCGCTCAATATGACGAGATCTACTGCGAGTGGGCGCCCAACGAGAAGGTCGCCATGGAGGTCGCTTTCGGCGCGGCCCTGGCCGGCAAGCGCAGCGCCTGCGTGATGAAGCACGTGGGCCTGAACGTGGCCGCCGACCCGCTTTTCACCATCGCCTACACCGGCGTCAACGCCGGCATGGTCATCTGTGTAGCAGATGACCCGGGAATGCACTCCTCCCAGAACGAACAAGACTCCCGGCACTACGCCGTCTCCGCCAAGATCCCCATGCTGGAACCGGCGGACTCCGCCGAGGCCAGGGACTTTGCCAAGCGGGCCTTCGAGCTGTCCGAGGAATACGACACCCCCGTCTTTCTGAAGCTCTGCACCCGCATCTCCCACTCCCAGAGCATCGTGGAGCTGGGCCAGCGTGTGGAGCCGGCCCGGCGGCCCTATGAGAAGGACATCGCCAAATACGTCATGGTCCCCGGCAACGCCCGCCCCCGCCACCCCATCGTGGAGGAGCGCACCCGCCGCCTGACGGCCTTTGCCGAGACCACCGACCTCAACCGCGAGGAGATGGGGGAGGATACCTCGATCGGCATCATCACCTCCTCCACCAGCTATCAGTATGCCCGCGAGGTCTTCGGGCCGAAGGCGTCCATCCTAAAGCTGGGCCTTGTGAACCCCCTGCCCAAGCAGAAGATCCTGGACTTTGCCGCCAAGGTGGACAAGGTCTTGGTCCTGGAGGAGCTGGACCCCGTGATCGAGGACCACTGCCGGGCCTTGGGTCTGGACGTGCTGGGCAAGGACGTGCTGCCTCTGGAGGGCGAGTTCTCCCAGGGTCTCGTGGCCGAAAAGCTGGGCAAGCCCGGCAAGCCCTGGGTGGGCCTGGGGGAGAACGTCCCCGGCCGTCCCCCCGTGCTGTGCGCCGGATGTCCCCACCGCGGCCTGTTCTACACCCTGGCCAAACACAAGGTCACGGTGCTGGGCGACATCGGCTGCTACACCCTGGCCGCCTACGAGCCGCTGTACGCCATTGAGACCTGCGAATGCATGGGGGCCTCCGTCAGCTCGATCCACGGCTTCAACAAGGCCCTGGCGAAAGAGAGCGAGGGCAAGACCGTGGCCGTGCTGGGCGACTCGACCTTCATGCACTCCGGCATGACGGGTCTGGCCAACATCGCCTACAACCAGAGCAACTCCACCGTCATCATCCTGGATAACTCCACCACCGGCATGACCGGCCACCAGCAGAACCCCACCACCGGCAAGAACCTGCGGGGCGAGCCGGCGGGGAAGATCGACCTGGAGACCCTCTGCCGGGCCATGGGCATCCGGCGGGTGCGGGTGGTCGATCCTTACGACCTGAAGGCCACCGAGCAGGTGGTCACGGAGGAGCTGGCTGCCGACGAGCCGTCGGTCATCATCACCCGGCGGCCCTGCGTGCTGCTCAAGACCGTGCAGAAGCACCCGCCCTACCGCGTCGAGGCGGAGGCCTGCAAGGGCTGCAAGCAGTGCATGAAGATCGGTTGCCCGGCCATCTCCTGGAAGGACAAGAAGGCCGTCGTGGACCCGACCCAGTGCGTGGGCTGCGGCGTGTGCGAACAGCTTTGTAAATTCGGCGCGTTCCGGCACGAAGGTTGAGGGGCGTTCCTGCTGGAAATTACAGTAAACCGCAAAAGAGAACAAAAGGAAAACGATTCATCATTTTTTGGATTCAAACAATGCTCCCCAGAGCAAGCAGCGGGAGCAGGACCCAGCGGCCCTGCTCCTTTTTGCAGCCTTTCTTTTTTGTCAATCTTAGGAAAGATTTGTCAATCTCAGGAAAATGAAAATAAACCAAATAGGAAAGTTACGGTGGAAAGTGCTTTTGGGGGCGTTGTGTGAATAGGTATCACTGTTGGGGAAGGTCTGTGAGCAAGCCTTTCCAGGACATCAAGGAGGAAGTATGAATCTATTGAGTCAGATTTTGGCGGTCGTCATCTTTGTGGTGATGTTCGTCGAGATCGTCCGGGAGAAGCGCCCGCGCTATATCGTGACGCTCTGTGCCGGCGCCCTGACCCTGATCGTGGTCTTTTTGGGGCTGATGCACTCCTGGGCGGCGGTGGAGGAGGCCCTGAGCTTTGGCAGCATGGCCACCACCACCTTTTGGTACACCGGCCACGCGGCCGTGAACGAGATGAACACCGGCATCAATTGGAGCACCATTATCTTCATCAGCGGCATGATGATCATGGTCGAGGGGATGAGCGGCGCCGGGTTCTTCGACTGGCTGTGCCTGCGTCTGGCGCGGCTGGTGAACTACCGGCCGGTGCCGCTGCTGGTCTGCTTTATGATCCTGTCTGCGGTGCTGTCCATGTTCATCGACAGCATCACCGTCATTCTGTTCCTGGCTGTGGCCAGCGTCCAGCTGGCCCGGCTGCTGAAATTCGACCCCGTTCCGCTGATCATTGCGGAGATCTTCACGGCCAATCTGGGCGGCGCAGCCACCATGAGCGGCGACCCGCCCAACATCATCATCGGCACGGCTCTGGGCCTGACCTTCGGGGACTTTTTGCAGAACACCGGCCTCATCGTCCTGGTGAGCATGGTGGTCATCGTGCCCTTTTTCTACTTCGCCTTCCGCAAGCAGGTGGCCACCCAGGACGAGGCTGCCCGGCAGAAGGCCATGGAGATGGACCCGAAAGCATCCATCCACAGCTGGCGCAAATTTGCCCTGAACGTGGGCGTGTTTCTTCTGACGGTCGTCCTGCTCATCACCCACGCCAAGACGGGCCTCACCGTGGCCATGGTGGGCGTGATCGCCGCCGTCCTGACCCTGCTGGTGAACAAGGACCCCATCCTGCTGCTCAAGCGCGTGGACTGGCAGACGGTCCTCTTCTTCATCGGCCTCTTCCTGGCTGTCAGCGGCCTGGAGCAGACGGGGGTGCTGGAGGCCATGGCCCAGGGCATCGCCCACATCACCGGCGGTAGCCTGACCCTCATGGTCATCATCATCCTGTGGCTGTCCGGCATTGCCTCGGCCTTTGTGGATAACATTCCCTTTGCCGCCACCATGGTGCCGGTCATCACCTCGCTCTCCGCGACCATGGGGGTAGACCTGAACGCCCTGGCCTGGACCCTCTCCATGGGCACCGACATCGGCGGCAGCGGCACCCCCATCGGGGCCTCCGCCAACGTGGCGGGCACGGCCATTGCCGCCAGGGAGGGCTACGCCATCGGCTGGGGGCGGTATTGTAAATACTCCGCGCCGGCGGCGGTCATTGTCCTGGCCATCAGCATGGTGATGCTTCTCCTCCGCTACTGAGCCATGACCCTGCAAAAGAAACGGACCACGGGAGGATTTTCATGCTGAGCAAGACCCTGGCTTTGGCCATTGCCATCGTTTTATTTGTGGAACTTCTGCGGGACAAACGCCCGCGCTATCTGGTCTCCCTGTGCGCCGGGTGCTGGATGCTGGTGCTGCTGCTGCTGACCCATCCCCCGGCGGTGCTGGAGGCTTTGAGCCTGCACAGCTTCCTCACGCCCCGGTTCTGGTTTGCCCACGGGGGCGTGACGGAGCTGAACGTGGGCATCAACTGGAGCACGATGTTTTTCCTCGCCGGCATGATGGTGCTGGTGGAGGGCATGGGGGAGGCCGGCTTCTTCGACTGGGTCAGCCTGCGCCTGGCCCGCGCCCTGGGCTTCCGGCCCATGGCCATTTTGCTGAGCTTTATGATCCTGGCGGCGCTGCTGGCCATGTTTGTGGACAGCGTGACGGTGATCCTCTTCCTGGTGGCGGCGACGGTCCGGCTGGCGCAGTATCTGCGCTTTGACCCGGTGCCCCTCATCATCGGGGAGATCTTCGCCGCCAACCTGGGGGGCGCGGCCACCATGACCGGCGACCCGCCCAACATCATCCTGGGGACGTCTCTGGGCCTGAGCTTCTGGGACTTTTTGCAGAACAACGGCATCATCTGTCTGGCCGGGCTGGGCCTGGCGCTGGTGTATTTCTATGTCTGCTTTCACAACAAGCTCAAGCGCCGGGAGAAGGGCGTCGCCCCGGAGCTGTGGGAGATCGACCCCGGCGACGCCATCCCGAACCACCGGATCTTTCGGGTGCGGGTGGGGCTGTTTGCCGCCGTCGTGCTGCTCATCGCCACCCATACCCTGACGGGCCTGACCATGCCCTCCATCGGGATCCTGGCGGCGGGGGCCACCCTCTGCACCACCAAGTACCCCTGGGGCCTGCTCAAGCAGGTGGAGTGGAAGACCCTGGGCTTTCTCGTCGGCCTGTTCCTGACCGTCAGCGGCCTGGAGCAGACCGGCCTGCTCAACGGTCTGGCCCAGGTCCTGGCCAAACTGGCCGGGGGCCACCCGGTCCGGACGGTGGTGGTGCTCATCTGGTTCGTTGCCATCGCCTCGGCCTTCGTGGACAACGTGCCCATGGCGGCGGTGATGGTGCCGGTCCTGCTTTCTCTGGCGGACACCCTGGGGATGGACCTGCAAACGCTGACCTGGACCGTCTCCAAGGGGACGGACATCGGCGGCATCGCCACCCCCATCGGGGCCTCGGCCAACGTCACCGGCGTGGCCGTGGCGGCGCGGGAGGGAGCGCCCATCGGCTGGAAGCGGTACTGTAAATACGCCCTGCCGGCTTCGGTGCTGGTGCTGCTGCTGAGCATGATGATGATCCTGCTGATGCACTGAGCCGAAGATAGCACATAATATTTGCTAACATTTGCATGAAAAAAAGGACGCCGTGCGGCGTCCTTTTTTCATGGGATGCAGCTGGGATCACACCTCCGGCGAGCGGCTGTGGATCTCCTCCATCAGCTTGGTCAGGCGGTCGGTCTGCTGGTGAAGGAGCGCCATGTCCTCGGTGCTGATGTTGTGGGTGATGAACAGGTCTTCCATTCGCTGGGTCAGGGCGATGGTTTTGTGGGCGATGTCCACGAAGTCCTGATACTTCCGGCTCTTCCGGGCGTTTTGGAAGGCGCTGTAATCCTTGGCGATGTAGTGCAGCGTCTCCTCGGTGCTGGCAAAGCGGACCTGTGTCATCGGGTAGGGCTTTGCCCGCTGGAGATAGCAGCGGTTTTCGTTGGTGACGCTGAAGACGTAGACCAGGTCTTTGCCCTCCCCCAGGTCAAAGTGGACCACGTGCTGCTGACCGTTGACGGTCTTGATTTTACTGGCACCCAGTTGACCCAGACTCAGGTCGACAAAGTCGCCGCTGAAGATGGATTGACTCATAGTGTTTTACTCCTTCCCATGTTAGAAAACACAATTTACACAAATTATTTGCTCACTATGTCTGGCTCAGCCGAAACGGATGAGCAGGAAGACCGTACTGATGGCCACCGAGACCAGCATCATGGGGAAACCGACCTTCAGGTAGCTGGCAAAGGTGATGGGGAAGCCGTGGCGGGTGCTGATGCCGGAGAGGACCACGTTGGCGGAGGCGCCGATGAGGGTACCGTTGCCGCCCAGACAGGCGCCCAGGGAGACTGCCCACCAGAGGGGGGTGACGTCCACGCCGCTGCTCTGCATGGTCAGGATGAGCGGGATGAGGGTCGCGACAAAGGGGATGTTATCCAGGAACGAGGAGACAATGGCCGACACCCACAGGATGAGCAGGATGGTCATGGTCATGTGGCCCTTGGTCAGGTCCATGAGGCCGTTGGCGAGGACCTGGATGATGCCCGTCTCCTGCAGGCCGCCCACGACAACAAACAGGCCGGTGAAGAAGAGGATGGTGGTCCACTCCACGCCCGTGATGACTTCCTCGATGTCCTGGTGCCCGATGAGCAGCATGACGGCGGCGGCGGTCAGGGCGATGGTGCAGGATTCCAGGCCCAGCTGGGCGTGGAAGATGAAGCCCAGGACGACCAGCACGATGACCACCACGCTCTTAATGAGCAGGGGCCGGTCTTTGATCGCCTTTTCCGCGTCCAGGCCATGAATGGCTTCCATGGCCTGCGGCTCGACCCTGAGCTTGCGGCCATAGATGAAGTAGAAGCAGACCAGCGTAGCGACCAGAACAAAGACCACGGCCACACCGGTGTTGGCGATGAAATCCACAAAGCTCAGGCCGGCGGCGCTGCCGATCATGATGTTGGGGGGGTCGCCGATGAGGGTGGCGGTGCCGCCGATGTTCGAGGCCATGATCTGGGTCATGAAGAAGGGGATGGGGTTGATCTTCAGCATGTTCGTAATGGCCAGCGTCATGGGGCCGATCAGCAGCACGGTGGTCACGTTGTCCAAAAAGGCGGATAAGATCGCCGTGATGAGGACAAACAAGACCATCAGCTTCCAGGGGTGGCCGTTGGCGATCTTCGCAGCCCGGATGGCAATGTATTCAAACAAGCCGGAGTTTTTGACCACGGCGACGAAGAGCATCATGCCGACGAGCACGCCGATGGTATTGATGTCTACGTAAGAGAACGCCGAGTCCACCGTCAGCACCCCGGTCAGCAGGAGCAGCAGCGCCCCCGTCACGGCGGCGACGGTGCGGTGGATCTTTTCGGTCATGATGGCTGCCATGGTCACAACGAAAATGACGACGGCAATGATCTGGGTGGTTGTCATGTGCGATCACAGTCCTTTCCAAGGTGGGCACACCGGGAAGGAAAGGTCCTCCTCAGCAGAGGGAAGGGCCTTGGAAGGAGGTCTGTCTTGGTCCAAAAACTTCAAGTGGGTGCCCAAATGATAGCCTATTATAGGACTGAAGGCACAGAATAACAACCCTTTTGTAAATAAAATTCTAAAATCTTCCAAAATTTTGAAAGGCCCGACGATCAGACTGTCATGGGGGCAGAAGGAGAGAAACGACGTGCCTGGCACACAAACATGGCCAGGCACGGGAAACGCAGATAAGATCAGGCGCCAGCATCGGTGGCGGTGAGGGCCTGGGTGGTGTTGAAGCTATACGTCCACCCGTCCGTGGTGAGGACGACGGTACCGCTCTTGCCGGTGCCGTAGACGGTGGTCCCGGCGGCGAAGAGCCGCTGGAGGGTCGGCAGAGCGGGGTGATGGTAGCTGTTGTTCAGGCCATAGGAGACGACGGCATATTCGGGCTTGACCACAGAGAGAAACTCTGCGGTGGTCGAGGTGGCCGAGCCGTGATGGGCGACTTTGAGCACGTCAATATCCCCGAAGAGGGGCAGAAGCTGTTTCTCCACCGTCTCGGTCATGTCGCCGGGGAAGAGGATCTGCACGTTGCCGCAGGTGAGCTGGGCCACGATGCTGCAATCGTTGCTGCTGGTCCAGTCGTCGCCGGTCTCAATGATGGACAGGGCGGCCATGGGGCTGAGGGCGATGATGCGGTCTTCGTCATACGAGATGGTGCAGCCCTCGGCCTTGACCGCAGCCCAGTAGTCCTTGTAGGTCTCGGTGTCGGCGGTGCGGCCGCTGTCGATCACCTCACCCACCTCAAAGGCCGCCAGCACGGCATCCAGGCCGCCGACGTGGTCGGCGTCGGGGTGGGTGGCGATGACGTAGTCCAGTTTTCCGTCGATGTAGGGGGCGATGGCGGCGACCACGTCTTTCCCGGCGCTGTTGGTGCCGCCGTCGATCAGCACTTCGGTCTCGCCGCAGTCAATGAGGGTGGCGTCGCCCTGGCCCACGTCTAAGAAGTAGACCCGGACGAGGCTGCTGCCGGTGGTCACGACCACGAGGTGGTCCTTGCTGTTCCAGGTGACGGAAGCGTCAAAAGCCTCCAGCACCGGGCGGATGGGCAGATAGACCCGACCGTCCACCAGCTGGGCGGTGGTGTCGATGTCGGCGCGTTTGCCGTTGATGATGAGATAGTCGCGGCCCACGGGGACCTCTACTTTGGTGCCGTCTTTTTCCGCCACGGCGGTGCGGGTGTGGTTGTCCCAATCCACGGTGCAGCCAAAGGTCTCCATGGTCAGGCGGAAGGGCACCTGTGTGCGGCCGGCGGCATCGACGAAGGGGCGGCCGTAGCCGTCGTCATAGGTCACCGGGGTGCCGTTGATGGTCACGCCGATCGCTTCCTCCGCGGCTTGGGCGGGAAGGACCAGCAGGGACAGGAGCAGGGCAAGAACGAGAAACACGGGCCACGCCCCTGCTTTTTTTCGGAACATAATAGGTACACCTCCCCAATTTAATTCTGATTCCAGTGTACACGAGGGTGTGGAAAAAGTCAAGATGTATCCCCGCCCGCCGGGGGGAACTGGCGGGCGGGAGCGGGGAAATGGGGCACAAACCCAGGAAAAGCTGTGGAAAACTCCGGCCTGCTGTGAGGTCGGTCAGGCGCTGCGCGTCCGGTCGGCCTGCTCCAGCATCCGCTGGGCGAAGATGCCGTAGCCCCGGTCGGCGTGGTCGATGAGCACGTGGGTCACGGCCCCGACGAGCTTGCCGTCCTGCAAGATGGGGGAGCCGGACATGCCCTGGACGATGCCGCCGGTCTGGGCCAGCAGGCGCGGGTCCGTGACCTTGAGCATCAGGTCCCGGCTGTCGCCGGTGTGCTCATAGACCTTGAGGATCTCCACGGTATACTCTTCCACCTGGGTGCCGGAGACGTTGGAGCGGATGGTGGCCGGGCCGGTGTGGACCTGCTGGGGCAGGGCCACGGGGACGGGGGTCCCGCCCTGGGCGGCGGCGTTGGTCAGGTGGCCGAAGACGCCGCAGGTCGTGTTGGCGTACAGGGTCCCCAGGTCTTTGCCGGAGGAAAAGGACCCCCGCAGCTCCCCGGGCCGACCGTCCACGCCCTTGACCACCCCGGCGATGGAGGCGGGCGTGATGGCCCCCCGCTGGAGCTTCATGAGAACGGCGGTGTCCACGTCGCTGATGCCATGGCCCAGGGTGCCGAAGCGGCCGGTCTCCGGCTCGTAGAAGGTCAGGGTGCCGATGCCCGCCATGGAGTCCCGGATCCAGGCCCCCAGCTTGTAGGCCCCGTCGGCGCTGCACTGGACGGCGTGGGTGGTCATGTCCCGGCTGGTCTCGTCCCGGAGAACGGTGAGCTCCATCTCGTCGCCCTCCAGGTCCTGGAGGACGGTCTGGACCTGTTCGATGGAGTTCACGGGGTCGTCGTTGATGTGGGTGATGACGTCCCCGGCCTGCAAGCCGCAGGCCCGCGCCGGGGAGACGGGGCCTTCCTGGGTGGTGATGTCCGACAGGCCCACCACCAGCACGCCCTGGGCAAAGAGCTTGATGCCCACGGCCTGGCCCAGAGGCACGACGGTGCGGGCCTGGCCCGTCTGGCCGGGGGCAGCGGCCTGGGCCTGGGGAAGACCCGCCGCCATCACGCCCACCAGGGCAGATCGG
>OLRJ01000217.1_pt1 | contig 59149 bp, 67 predicted proteins | sample 1672741 | NCBI WGS metagenome assembly OLRJ01 (sample SAMEA3136719, study PRJEB25190) | human gut metagenome | biome: human gut; feature: human-associated habitat; material: faeces | place: Austria | collected 2013 | reverse complement strand
TATTATAAATATCAACATCACTCATACCGTCATCAGGAAAACCTGCATCATTTTCTATCGAATATACATTTTCTCTGATTTTGCGTTTCAATTCCCTAACACTTACATATTTAGCCATTTTACAACGCTCCTTATCCTTAACACTAATCAACCTATCAGCAAACCTTACACGATTAAGGTACTCTTTAGCGTTCATTGTTTCACATCCTTTAGTTTCTGCATTTCATACTTTAGGTCTGTACAATCTTGTATCATCCTAGAATTCCAACTAACCAAAATATGAAATGCCACTTCTTGTGGACTTGTTTCTCTGTCAATTACTTCAACACCATCTCTCAAGGCATCAAGAAATGTATAATACTCAGTTTCAGAAATATCTCCGTAACCAAAAGCCTCTGCCAATTCATCTTCTGATGCATATTCCAGCACCTTCTTTTTGCGTTCCTCACGATTAGCTTTAATTCTTGTGATAGTTTTCTGTAATGCTCTGATTGCAGTATCAAGCTTTTTGATAACTATTTCTCGACCCTTAATTTCAATCTTTAAATCTTCACTTGTCATATAGCAATCTCCCCACTTTCAATCTTATCTCTATACTGACCGTAGCTTAGCCTTGTTCCGTGTTCTTCGTTATACGCTTTTAATAAATAACCTCTCTTTATTAAAATCCTTTCTTGGCTAACTCATTATGAGTTAGCCTTTGTTTTTCTTTAGACTACATACTTCTTATGTGCAGTATAGATGTCGCTTTCATCTGATCTTGCATATATTTGTGTAGTAGTTAAAAGTTCATGTCCAAGCATTAATCCAACTTGTTCGATTGGCATTCCTGCTCTTAGAGCATCCGTAGCCATAGTTCTTCTAAATCTATGAGGATGACATTTTTCAATTCCTATTTCTTTTCCGAGTTTTCGAATTAGTGTTTCGATTGAACCTTTTTGTAGCCTATTATACTTGCCTTCAATCCTCTTTTCGCTAACAAACAGTGCATCATTATCATCTTGCCTTGCTGATAAATAATTATCTAAAGCTAATTTAGCTTTAGCATTTAAGTAAACATACCTCTGCTTATTGCCCTTACCATTAATTATTAATTTATCATCTTTAATGTCTGAGATATTAGCACTAGCTACTTCTGCAACTCTACATCCAGTTGAAAGTAAAAATTCTACTAACGCTTTAGTTCTTATATCTTCAGCAGCCTTTTCCCTAATTTTTTCCTTTTCAATAGGAGAGAAACTCTTTCTAATAATTTTTTCAATTTTGATTTTTGTTATTCTTTCTGTTGGGTCATTAGATATGTAACCTTCGATTCTTAATGTTTTAAAAAAACTCTTAAGGTATCTCAATTTAGTATCTAAATAGCTATTACTAAGATTTCTCTGTAATTGTTGCACAGCCAAGTAACCTCTAATATCATTAGTTTTAATATCAACTATCGGTTTTTTCAAAACTTTAAGCATCATGTCAATTTCCGTGGAATATGCCTTTAAACTGCTATCTTGTAATCCTGCTATTTTTTTGATTGCAAGGAATTGCATTATTAATTTTTCATTGGCTGGTTTTACATCAACAGAAAGTTCTTTACTTTCTTTTATTAAGTTGTATTTTTGAAGTGCAATAGAAAGAATTTTCTCTACCATTGCAACATTTTCACTTGACATGTTATGTTGTAAACATTCAGCAGATACATCTCTAACTAAGTTACTTTTATAATCTTCCATATATTACACCTTTAAATAACAATCATTCACATAAAATAGTGGAGTTCCCCATAAATCCGAACCTTTTGCTAATTCATCTATATAATTTGTAAAAGGTTTTTTGAGAGTGTCTCCAATCTTTATTACTGCTTGACAGCCCATCAATGATAGAACAACATAGCACATCATAGCGGTTAATCTATTCAATTCTTGACATACAATGATGCAATCTGTTTGATAATTATAACCGTTCTTTTTTAGTAATTCACAAAATGCTATCATATTAGCTCCACCACCAGCTGATGGCTCATTAATTGTTACATAGCCTTTATTTTTGATTTCAGTATCGGCAATCTTAATATCAAAGGCAGTTTCTGCTGTAATTTTAGCGATAGAATAAGGAGTGAAAAATTGGCCCTGAGAATCGTTTCCCATATTTAATTGCATATATAAATTCCCAAGTAAATCTCTAAATGGGTTTTCTTCTATCATCTCTGTAATTACTGCTAAGATTTCTGTAACAATTTTCATTTGTTCTTTAGTGTAATTACTGGCAATATTGCAGTATCTCTTTTCATTCTCCTCAAAATGTTTAATGTCATAAATATTTTTGAATGCCAACGCATACATTTCAATACAATCATTAAAAATTTCCCAGAGATTTTTTGAGCCGGTTAGTTTATTGAATAAATCAACAAGTCGCTTATATTCAGAACTAACTTTAATTTTCATTTTCGATAACCTCCGCTTTTCTTAACCTATTGATCTCATAAAAATTCGCTATATAAAAATCTATACAATCACAAGGATTATCTTTGCATTCTAAACCGTTACATCCTCGGCAACAGGGAAGGGAGTGAGGCTGGTGTTCACAATGCCTTAATAGTTCTTTCTTAGTCATTTTGCAACCTCTCTATATCATCTAAATTCACTATAATAAGTGATTTTGTTGTGTCTTCGCTCTGAAGTTCCGCTTGATAAAATACTTGTTCTTTGTCATATGCCATTTGTTTTTTAGTTTTTCGGATTGTTGCACCTAAAAAGATAAAAGCTTTATCCGGCGAAATGTCAGTTCTAGTTCCGGTGTATTTGACTTTATGATTTAAGTTTGCAATAACATTATTAGGCTTCATCAGCTCTCAGCTCCTTCAATTCCAACAATTTTAAGGACCTCTTCTATCTCTAATAATTGACTTACAGCAGTAGCAAGTAAACTGTAATACTTACTTCTGCTTATTTCTTTAGTATCTCTGATGTCATACTCAGAGAGCGAATAGATATATTTCAACTCTAATACTGAGTATTCGTCAGATGTTGCATCCAAGTGATTAATTATCTTATATATAAGATTACTTGTTTCAGATATTTGTTGTTCTAAGTTCATAATCTTATCGTCAATATCTGCTAGCTTGTATGTAACACTTGCAGCGCCAACAGATATATTAGAGTTGACCACTCTCGGAGAATTATCAGAACCACCATAGGAAGGACTGTTCATTGACTCAATAATTATGCTTTTGGTTCTCTTAAGTTCTTTAATTCTCTTGACAAGCTTATTCTTTTTATTCATATAAGATTTCAGCTTGATTTCTCTTTCTAATGAATTCAATGTTTTCAGTCCTTCCTTTCTCTTTTATTTATAGTGATTTAAAATTTCTTTTACATCATCAATGTATGTGACCACTTCTGCTACTGCTCCGGCTCGTCTAAGAGCTTCGATAGTTGTTTTTTGGATGCCACTTAGTTTTCCGATAAACGGTCTTTTAACTTCAAAGCCGAAAAACTGACCTTTATAAACAAATGAAATATCAGGAATTCCATTAGCTGAGGTATATGTTCCTTGACTTTCCTTCCAAGCGAAACCATAGCAAGGATAGTTTCGTTTAAGATATGTTAGTATAGACTTCTGATAGTAGGATTCAAGTGGCACATTTTCTCTTATCCACTGCTTAGTTTCGTTAAGAGTATCATGCTTCAGGTATGCGTGTAATTCGCTAACCGTCTTAAACTCTTTAAATCCTTGTGCAGATATTGACATTATCAGCACTCCTCAAAGCCGTCATCGTCAGCATTAACTGTAATCTTGTTATCTTTTTCTGACTCCATTAAATTTGAAGCTTCAAGATCAGCTTCATACAATGCTAATGCTAGAGGGTATCTCTGTAACACCGTACTGAGAGTGCTATAGTATTCCTTAGGCTCTGAATATCCCATATGCCATCGAATAGCATAGCGTTCCGGTGGTGATAGCTTGATGTAGCTTTCAACCATCATGGCAGATTTTTCACCATGGCCATATGGAATTTTATCATCAACGGTAAAGTAAGGAACTTTCTCCCACTGACCACTACTTTCATTCTTAACATTTCTCATGCTTACAGAATAGAAGTTAGTCTTACATAAGTCATGAAGTAAGGCTACAATGATGATACTTTCTTCGCTTACACCACTTGATACTAGTTCTTGGCCAATCAGCTTATCATCAAGCTTACTAGCAAGTCGGTCATATACATTAAGACTGTGTTGCAGCAAACCACCTTCAACTGACAGATGAAATCTTGTACTTGCAGGTGCAGTATAGAAGTCTGATGTCTTGATGTAGTTCATCAACTTATCAACGCCAGGTCTATTAACCTTAGCCATTAATTGTTCAAATCTTGCAATATTATTTTTTGTGTTCATAATTCTTAGTCCTTTCTAAAATTACTTTATCGATTTCGTTTTCTTCTTGTTCTCTTTCAAATGGTAATCCTAAATAGTCGATTACAATCCGATCGAGATGTTCATAAAATAGTTCGTCATCATCATGTTCTGTTGATAACTTACCAATCTCATTAATTACTAAAGATAGTCTGTGCTTGCCAAATTGGAAGTGTTCATTAAGTACATGACACACTAACTTTAGCAGTCTTCTTGTGACTTGAGCCATTTTCTTCTCAATAACTTCATCCGTCATTTTATCAATTTCGGCTAAAGCTCTCTTCTGCTGGTTCTTACTTAGAACCGATACTCTTGCTTTCATTTTTATACACTCCTGATTTTAATTAAATGGTTGTTGTTCTGAACTTATTTGTTCAGCAATTTCTTCTTCATCTGTCAGTGGGTCCAATTCGTTCGATACTTTATTGATATAAAACTCAACAAATCTAACACTTCTGTTCTCAAACCAAGAAGTCCGAGAATAAGTTATCTTGCCATTTTTCTCTCTTGTAACATTGATAAGTTCTTCATCAGCCAAGTATCTTAATGTTTTTCGTGGTGAATATCCTGCTTTCGTAAGTGCTTGATTGAACATAGACGGCAGTATGTAACAGATGCCATTATCAATCTTGCCAAGGCAAGTACCTATAACATTCGTTCCAAAACAATCTTTGTTAGATATAATCCAGTCGATTATGAACTGCTTAGCTGCTTCATTAACATCAACAGAACCTGATGTCATCTGTTCATTCATTATGTTATAAGCCATTTCATAAGCTTTAACGAATGAGTCTTCCAATAACTCATCAGATTTATTAAATATCCACGAATCAATTAGATAGTCGGCAATAGCTATCAATGCTATGTCTGATAAATGAGCACCATTGCAGCTATCAAATTCGCTTAATTCTTCTTGCATATAGTTAAATTTATTTTTTAGTTCCTTTAAATCCAATTTAACAAGTTTTTGCATGAAATATGGCCCTGCAACGCCGTGATATTCAACAGTATCTTTGTGCATTTTTGAAGCTTCAATTTCGTTCTCAAATGGACCACCATAAATTTCAACTGTTCTTGTTGATACACCACTTTGAGTGGTATCTAGTGAAATTGGTTCTTCACCGGTCATCATTGCTATTGTTTTCCATTTGCTGACTTGTTGAAGTCCACCAGTCTTACTACCTCTACCTTTGCCGATTTCTGAACTAAGCATATAGATGAATTTTTCAAGCAAATTTTGATTGTTATTACCGGCAAGCTGTCGTTCATCAATGCCAAGAGGCAAGTCACTGAAGAATTCGGCCATATGTTCCAGCGCAACTTGGGTTATGTTGAAATTCACCATCAGCCTTTCAGGGTTGCCCCAAGCAGACAAAGCTGACTTAAGTGCAGCCGTCTTACCACCTTTTGAATTACCCCAATTATAGACGGTGAAAGTTCTTTGTTTCAGCAATCTTAAAAGTGGTGTAGCGAATGCAGTGGCCAAGATAAACCTAAACTTATATCTATCTCTATATGGACTAACCATATCAATCCACTCTTCAAGCGTTCCGCTTTGTTCAAAGGCATCAGCCCAAGTTTGCAGCTGTGGGTCAACATCTAATACATATTCGCTATCCATAGTGCCAGGTAAAAACTGATTTTCGTCCTGCCACCCAAAAGTAGAAGTCGTAGAACATTTAGTGATGATGTCCATGTTACAAGCTTCAAGCGCCGAAAGGAATGCAACAACCTTCTTCGCATTTTCTGATGTGACAGTACAGCCTAAATCAGACAAAACAGTTATATTCTTGGACTGAAATATTGTAGAACGATTAAAAATAGCAGTATGCCATTTTCTGTCTCTTTTGAATGCGATTTCAATTTTTTCTGAATAACTTTTCAAACTTTGAAGTCTTCTAGTAATCAGAATTGGTGTTCTACAGATTAAGTTCGGCATGTTATCTTTATAATTGAATATTCCTTCATCAGAATATTTAAAGCCTTCAGGCTGCCTTAACTGAATTGGTGCATCATCAATTACTGTTGGAATTGTTGATTTAACATCATATATATCTACTTTAATGGCATTAGAAATAGCTTGATGTATCTGCTGATTAGCAATATCTTTACCATTCTTAAGGTATAATTCGGAAGGGTCCTTAACCCCAAATTGACTGCAACTGAATGAATAGACTTCGCCGTCAAAGTTGCCTTCACGGAGCTTATTACACATTTGGTTGTAGAAGGTGTCACCGCCTTGGTCTGGTTCAACATGGATATATAATTTAAGCCCACCTAGTTTTTTGCAAAATTCTGTTTTGAATAAGTTTGCACCAGGAATGCCTATTGCAGCAAATCTAAGATACCATAATGTCTGAGTGTCTGATTCGCCTTCAACCAGTACTGCATATCCTGCCTTCTCTAATTGAGGCAACCTCCATTCTCCATACATTCCTATTTTGCCAGCAGAACCATACTTCCAGCGGAATTCTTTGTTAGCGTATCTCTTACGATAAGTAACTTCATTACCATTGCTATCGTAATAAGGTTCCTTAAGATATGTAGTCCCGGTTCTTCTATCTTTTTCTGTCGATAGTCTGCAATTATCGACAAGCCAATCAGCAGGAATTTTCTTCTGCAAAGAATATTCCTCTAATGTGAATGGCTTAGGTCCTTTATTCTCACTGTTATCTTTTTTTGCTTCCTTTTTGTCGTCATGATGTTCAAACTGTATGTTGTATTCTTCGCAAATAGACTTAAAGGCATCAGATGTACTAAGCTTGTTCATCTCAGCGTAGAAGTTGATGAAGTTACCACTTTCGCCACAAGCAAAGCAATTATATTTTCCTGACTTAAGGTCAACAGAAAAACTCGCATTTTTATCGTCGTGAAAAGGGCAGAGGCAAGTCATTCTGTTACCTACAATCTTAGGCTTTTCAACATACTTTTCGTATTCATTTTCGTAATCTATATATCTATCAATATCTATATTATTAGGAAGCATTGTTACACCACTTTTCCGTCACGCAGTAGAATTAACTACTGCGTGATTTCTCTCTTTCTTTTTTTTAAAGCTTAGGCAAAAGGATTGCCTGAGTTATTGTTATCAATATTATCAAATTCTACATATCTATCAATTTCATTCTGAACAGATGGTGTAGAAACTGTTGGAATTGGAGCCTTAGCTTGAACTGGTGGAGCCTGAACCGGTGTAGGTAGTTGTTCCTTAATTGGTTCATTAACTGCAGCAGGTTCTTCTGAATATTGCATTTTGTCATCAGCAACAATGCTCTCTGACTGAGCGATACTCTTAACTGACTCTTTAACTGCTTGAATTTTCTCTTTTTCCTCTTTGTTAAGAGGGCCTAGATTTTCGAACACAGTCTTGCTATACTTAATTCCACCTTTATTACTATCAGTTTTAAGTGTAATCTTAGTAACGATGTCTGATGCCTTATATCCTTTTAGCAAAACTTTTTTGCCGAGATAATTTCTAAAGGAATTAAGCGAAGTAGGTGGAAGATTAAGCAATAATGGAATTGGATTGCCGTTCCTCATAATGTAGCAACGGTGAACATTCTTACAAGCTTTGCCGCCGTTCTGAGTTGAACCATACTGATTTAGTGGACAAGTAGCACAATTAATTACTTCGCCAGTCTTGCGATTAATGCCGGTCTTACCATCCATAGATGAGCAAAGAGGGTCTTCGATGGCGCCGCTGTACTCGTTCTCCCAATAAGCATTTGCTGCATGGTGATAGACGATAACTCCGGTAATTTCATTAACACTCTCAGTATCGTCACCATCTTCTGTTGGAATTTCGAATGTTTTAGCTCCGCCACTTGGAATTTTAACTCTGTCGAATGGGATAGTGCCAAGACCATCAAGTTCTTCTGCTATATCTTCAGATGATAGCGCCTGACCCATTGGCATAATTTTGAATTTGTCTGCGACAGATAATGCTGTTGTTTCTGATTTCTTTGTTGTTGCCATAATTTATTCTCCTTATTATTCAAATTCTTCTGCTTCTTCAAGTTCAAAACCACTTTCAGTTTCTAACTCTTCAGCAGAATTTTCATTTTTGATATTGTTATTAACCTCTTCATCGGTATCTTCAACTTCTTCTGCTTCAGCAAAAAGAGAAGGATTTTCGCTTTCAAGATCGTAAAAATCCATAATTGCTTTCTTACTGAATGTTGAAAGAATTACTGCATCTCGAATTAAGTCTTCGGATGATGAGAAAATTGAAGATAAAGCATTAACTACATCAGCAGCTTTGCTATCGTCCTCTGGCAGAATATTCAAGAATTTTGCCATATCTGTTTTAAGCGACTTGAATTTACCACTAGTAATAGCAAACTTCTCACTTAGAATGCCATAAGCCTCATGCTTACTTCGAATGATTACATCATCAGAAATGCAGTAATCAACTGCATTTCCAATTAACTCACTAATGTCATAGTCAAGCTTAGCTTCATTCTTAAGCCTTAAATCAATCTTTAACTGTTGTTCCATATTGGTCTCCTTTACTTATTGAATTCTTCTACTGAAAATAGAAGCTTAAATTTACTACCATCACTGGCTAGTGATGATGCTTCTTTTATGTACTTCTCAGCAAACGCTGAGATATGAATTGCAGAAACGATTAAGTCTCTCGCCACTGATGACATCATTGACATAGAACCTAAGATTTCTTCAATGTTTTCTTCCCTTACAATGCTCTGCCAACATTCAGCTTTTTCTTCCTGCAAAGAGTTGAAACTATCTGATAAGTAAGATAGCTCTTTAGCAATTACTCCATAAGCTTCAATTTCAGAGTTAAAAGGTTCCTTGTCATCTGCTGTAATATCTTGAATTTCTTTCTCAACCAAGAAATTCACACTCTGTCTATCAACCATTATTTCTTAACCACTCTTTCTTTTTTCTTGCCAATGCCGATTTTTTCATAAGTATTAATAACTTCATCTAATGCCTCCGGTAATGCACCTTGCTCGCTTACTATTGCTGATAATGTGCTTTGCAGAGTTCTAGCATTAACGGTTTCAACGATGATGTCACCTAAGCCATTCTCTCTAAGCACATCGTAAAAAACAAGTCCTGCATCAGCTAAGCTTTCCTCAGACTTCTTAGAATAACAAGTCTTTGTTTGAAGACTGTATTTGAAGCCGTTTCTACTAATAGTAGTGCATTCTTCATCAATCATAATGTTAGAAATCTTGCGTTCAAGAATTTCAATCTTCTCATTATTCTCTTTTGTTTCTTCTTTCAAAGAGTCCTTCTTATCAAGAAGTTCCTTGTATTCATCAACAAGAGTAAATAAGTTTTTTTGTTCTTCCATGTTTTTGTCTCCTTTTAATCAAAATATATTTTCCAATCGTCAACGATTGTTTTTGCTAAGTCTTCTTTCTTATGAAGTGCCTTCATAATAAGTTCGTCAACTGTTCCTTTTGTTGTCAAATGAATGTATGTACAAGTATTTCTTTGACCAATACGGTGTATTCTTGCTAAGCTCTGACTATAAGCAGCATAATTAAAGTTTACTGAGTAATAAACACATGTATCTGCTGCTGTAAGTGTGATGCCAAGTCCGGCAGTATCAATCTGAGCAAGGAATACTTTTGTTTCTTCGTTTTCCTGAAAATCTTTAACTATTTCACCTCTATCAGATAACTTAATGTCACCGTATATAACACCATATTTAAGTTTCTTTTTATCTAAGAGATTCTGTATTAAATCAAGTTCAGCTTTGAACCTAGCAAAGATAACTAACTTTTTTCCACCATCAATAACATAGTCATCAACAATGTCTTCAAGAGCATTGATTTTGCCGGAACCAATTTGCCGAGGTTTTTCTTCTCCATCAGCAATAACAAAGCCACCTGTAAACTGTTGTAGCCTTAGTAACTTAGTCAATACTGTACTTGCTGAGATAGTTTCACCGTTAGCAAGTTCTGTCGCTGACTCTTTCTTGAGAGTGTTATATAGTTTTTTTTCGCTTGGCGTTAAAGTTATGTACCTTGTTTCAAATGTTTGTTCAGGTAAATCTAAAGCCTCTTTCTTCGTCACACGATAGGCGATAGAGTGTTCCTTTTTTATTAATAAGTCAAGGTCTTTATAGTTGACTATCTGCCTTTTATTAAAACCACCCATAACGCAGAACCGATTTCTGAATTTATAAAAATTATTGCCAAAAACAGTTGGGTCAAGAAATCTGTACTGGCTATACAAGTCAACTGCATTATTTTGAACTGGTGTGCCTGACAAAATTAACTTGTATCTAGCTAAGTCACCAAGCTTGTGCATTGCCTTGCTTTGCTGAGCATCATGAGTTTTAATTCTCTGACTTTCATCGCAAATAATCATATCTGCGTTAAATTCAACCAACTTGTCAAAAATATCGTCACGCCATACGCTCTCATAGTTAATTACTGCTACTTTGAGTGCCTCGCAAGGAAAACTTTCCAATTCTTTGAGTTGCCTAAGCCTTTGTGACTTAGTTCCTAACATTGTCTTTTCCAAATGTGGAAAATCGGCAAACTTTCCGAAGTCCTCTGGCCACACCGAACATACAGATGTTGGAGCAACTACAAGCAACTTATTAATCTTGTGTTCAGCGTATAAGGTTCCGGCTACTGCAATGGCAGTTAAAGTTTTACCACAGCCCATCTCAAACAAGAAGCCAAATCCTCTACGCAATGTAAAGTTGATTAATGCCATGTTGTAACCTCTGACCTGGTGCTGAAATAGGTTCGCTTTAACTGGTGGTTGAACAATCGGCGTTACATTTTCCTTAATTCTCATATCATCTACAGCAGTCTGAACCTTCACAAGTTCATCTCTGTAAGCTGAAATTCTAGGCGGTAGTTTTACTAATGCTGATAGTTTGTCAAGCAATTCTATTTCGCAAGGAGCTTCTAAAGTCTTAGTCGCCTTTTTCCATACCATTTTGTTCCAAGATTTGATGACTGCAAATTGTTCAGATGTAATGTCTTTGATGATGAGCATATTATCATCAGTCTTTTTCATCTTCATCTTAGATACATATGCCTCCAATACTGATATAAGTTAAATGGCTTTCTAATTCTAAGACTTCTACATAGCCTTTTGTAATCTTTGTAGTCTTTAAGTAACTTACTCATCTAACTGCTCCTTACCTGAATGGCTCTCTAAATAGTCATTCATCTTGATACAGTCTTCGCAGAAGTATGCTTGGGTTCCATCAGGCAAAGTATAGATAACATCAGAACTTGCCGGTTTACCACAGCAGTCACACTTAGTGTCAGTGAAGATACTTGCCTCAGAATAAAATTCATCATGATGGTCAGCTAACCACTTCACTGAGTTAATCTTGTTCTTCTTCATCTTGTCGATAAGAGAGATTGTAAGACCGTTCTGAGAACGGAATTTGTAAATGTCTTCTTTACTTAGATTGAACTTTTCAGAAAGTTCTCTGTTAGAACATCCCTTAAAGCAAAGTCTAACAATTTGTCTTTGCTTAGGTAATGATATTGATAATTTCATTGCTTTTTCCTTTCTAGCGTGCTATAATGTAATAAATTCGATTAAAAACTTCCTGAAAAACCACTGAGGGCACCTAACCTTGGTGGTTTTTCTATTTGCTTACTCTGCAAATCGTAATGCAGAGTGGCACCAACAATATGATTAATTCACCACCATATCCAACATCAATTCTTGATGAATTGGCAATTAGATGGCAAATGTCAAAAATAGCTAACACAACAAGTACAGTTATTATAGCGACCAGTTTTCTATTCTTCACTGGACTCACCTCTGACGAACCTTAAAAAACCAGCCTTAGGGAACTTGTATCGTTTTCCGATCTGTACGATTGGAAAGCCTAAAGATTGTGGTGCAGTTCTTGCTTGAACTGCTATCTGATGGCCGGTCACACCGAAGAACTGACCAACTTCTGCCGGTGTTAAGAATTCACGGTTTAAGTTTTCGATTTCCTTAATGCTCATCATTTAATCACTCTCCTTAATAATTAATTGCCGTTTTACTAATAGCTACACATCGAACCGGATGTCCATCACACCATACCGGAACAGTTAAGCTTTTCTTATTACCATTATTTTGGCATTTAATAAAACCTCTTGTGCTTAGTGTTTTCATTGCATTGACATAGCTTATGTCTTTTTCTTCAAGTCTAGCTTTAAAAACATCTTTGTTGATATAAACATAATTCTTATCTTGTTTAAGAATTAAACATTCATTATATGCAGTATCAATGAGTATTTCTAATACCATAGCAAAGATTTCTTCTGTAATTTCTTTGTTTGATGTTATTACAGTTGCCGATAACTTTTTATTCGTAAACTCACTAACATCACCAATTACCGGTTCTAAGATATGTTGTACAAGTGGAAGTCTGCTATTTGGTGTTGTTGCTAAGAGCTTAGCAATAGCAATTCTGTTTTGGATGGTTAAATCTATATCCTCATTATTATGAGAAGTATAGTATCCATTCTGTCTTATTGCCGGTAACACTTCACTAGTGACCCATCTCTTAAATTTCTTTGCAGTGGGTAGCTTACTTGATAAGATAAGACTGTAAAGACCGGATTCATTGATAACAGTTATATTAGGATTACCTCGATTAGCGTCGTGATTTACGACGGTATTCTTATCTTCATCATCAACATGTCTTGATAATGCATCTCTAGTGTTGCTATAACCTAAAACAATAGCCACATCTTTACCAACGAAATATGGTTGATTATTGATTTGCAGAGTTCTGATTTTCCCAAATTCAGAATTTTCAAAAATTTGTATGTTATTGTCCATACATTATCACCTCTCAAATTGCACTCCTGATTACGGTTAAACCGTATTAATTGACTAAAAAAATAAGGTCTTTATATTCAACACCATATACTCTTTCAATCATTTTTAAAATCGGAATATTGGGATAAGATTTACCAACTTCGTAGTTAGCAAGCGTATCTACACTAATTCCGATCTTTTTTGCTGCTTCAACTTGAGTTAAATTTTTAGCCACTCTAGCCGTCTTTAATGTCATTGCCATTGATGACCACCTCCTTTATTTTGGATTATACTACGGTTAAACCGTACTGTCAATGGTTTATCCGTATTTTTTTCAATATTTTATTGATTTTTTTACGGTTTTGTAGTATAATCAAATTAAAATAAAAGGAGGCTAAAAAATGAACAATCTTGGTAATAAGGATGTAATGGCTAAAAACATTAAATATTATATGAGTTTACATAATGAAACTAGAAAATATTTAAGTGAACTAATGAATGTTCCTTATACAACCTTTTGTGATTGGGTTAATGCAAGAACTTATCCGAGAATTGATAAAATAGAAGCTCTGGCTAATCATTGGAAAATACAAAAGGCTGATTTGGTAGAACCACCGATAGAAAAGAAAAATAAATTTAAAATTCCAGTCTTAGGAATTGTACGAGCTGGCTATCCTATTGAAGCAGAGGAAAATATTCTTGATTATGAAGAAATATCCGAAAATATGTCTAGACAAGGTGATTTTTTTGCTTTAAAAGTTAAGGGCGATTCAATGGAACCAAAATTTTCTGAGGGCGATATAGTTATTGTTAGAAAACAGTCTGATATTGATAATGGAGATATTGCTATTATGCTAATTAACGGAAATGATGCAACAATTAAAAAAATACAAAAGTCTCCTAATGGTATTAGCTTAATTCCTTTAAATACTACATCTTATGATGTAATGTTTTATACAAATCAAGAAATTGAAGAACTTCCAGTAACTTGCTTAGGCAAGGTTGTTGAATTGAGGGCTAAATTTTAGTAAAAATATAATATTTAATATAATAAGGAGTTAAAAATGAAAAAAATAATGAGTGTTATAATCGTTTGTTGCATACTGCTTTTTGCAGGATGCAATGGACAAATAGGTAGCCAACCGGAGAAAGTTTCTGACGGTGCATATAATGCAGGTAAGAAAGCATTAAAAATAGCAGATAACTTTTTAAATATGAGTATCTCAACAGAAGATGCCTATAAGCAATTAGAGGATATATCTAATAGAATGTCAGAAGAAAAAGAGTATGATTCATTCGTTGCTTTTGATATTGACAATATAAAAGACTATGTTGATGATTTTAATGACTCATATTTATCTGATGACTCAACTACTAAGACTAGAAAATTGCAAGTAGCAAGAAATGAACTAGCTTCTGAATTGAACGAAGAAATGAAAGATTATGATAATGGTGAACCAGAAGAAGTTAAATTAAGTGAATTGATTTCAAATATATCTGATTATGACTACAAGTATGTTAAAACAACTTTACAAGTTGATGAAATAAGTGATAATAGAAGTATTACTTGCGGACAAGGTGATATGAATGTTAATTACTATTGTAACGATACATCAGGATTTGTTGAAGGAGATAAAGTCACTGTTACAGCTATGTGCGTAGATATGTCAACAAGTGATGAAGTATGGCTTTATCAGACTAAGCAAAAACCGGAAATTTTGAGCACTGATGAATCTTTATATGGTATTAAATAGAAATATATATGAATGGAGGTGGTAGAATAATGACAAAAAAATTAATTAGCTTAATTACTATATGTTGCATTTTGATATTTGCAGGATGTGGCAGTAATGTTGGAACTAAGCCGGATAATGTATCTAGCATACACTATACCGCTGGCACTAAAGCAATAGAAATAATAGATGACTTTTTGGATATGAATATTACATTAGAAGAAGCTGAATCAAAGTTAAAAGAGGTAGAAGGAAGATTACCTGGTGACAGTAAAGGCGATAACTTATATATTGAATCAGATATATCAATATTACAATCTGAATTGGCTATATTAGGTTATTCAACTAATTTTGATAAAGATAGTGTTTCAAAAGACACTAAAGATATAGTTAAAACTAGAAATGATCTCGCTGAACTAGTAAACGAAGAATCTAGAGAAAATTAAACAAAAGAAAAAGCCCACTTGGCCGCCACCAAGTGAGCTTTGAATCAGTTTGCAAATTTATCAGGAGTGCAATACTGATGTGATTACTTCACAAGATTATTGTAACACATCACTGCACTCTCTGTCAAAGGGTGCAGGGAATTTTTGCACCTATTTTTAGAAAAAAGGAGCAAAAAGCAATGAAAAATTGCATAAAATGTGGTAAGCCACTTCCGATGGAAGATGCTTTGTATTGTTGTTACTGTGGGAAAAAGCAAAACATTAAGGTCAAAGCGAAGAAAACTCGTGGTAATGGTGAAGGCAGTGTATATAAACAGCCAAACGGTAAATGGACTGTGGAAGTAACTTATGGATATATTTACAATGAAGTAACTAAAAAATTAGTCAGAAAATTTGCAAGAAAAAAGGGCTTCAAAACTAAAGCGGAAGCTCTGGCTTATGTTCCAACGCTAAAGAATCAGAAATTGATGGAGAAGAAAAATCTAGAAAATGTAGGCTTTAAAGAACTATATGATATTTGGTGCCCAATTCACAGACAAGATACAAGCAGGTCAACTATGTATAATTATCAAGCTGCTATGGGGCACTTCTCAGAACTATGGGAATGCAAATTCAATGACATCTCAATAGAAGACTATCAAGATGCCATGGATAACTGTCCGTTCGGCAAGCGAACAAGGCAGAACATGAGAACCTTAATTAAATTGTTATTTCAATATGCGCTTCCAAGAGGATATTGCACCGGAGTTCTTAATATTGGTGAATTTCTCAAGGTTAGAACTGATGAAGAAGTGGAAGTACATTTCACTTCATTTAATGACATCCAAATCGAAATGATTAAGAAAGGCATTGGTAGAGTACCTTATGCTGAATACATTTATTGCTTAATATATACCGGCTTTAGACCTACTGAATTTTTAGGCCTAAAAATAAGTGATTATGACAAGAAGGAAAAAACATTAGTTGCCGGAATTAAAACTGAAGCCGGTAAAAACAGAACTGTCACTATATCACCTAAAATACAGCAGTATATTGACAAGGCAGTTGGCGTGAGAAAAGAAGGATATATCTTTGTGGATGGCGAAGGTAATCCGTTCACCATAGGCAGATTTAGAAAAAGCGTATTTTATCCGGCTATGGAACAATTAGGATTCCAAGGACCTGATGTTCATACATATGTACCTTATTCTTGCAGACATACATTCTCTGACTTACTTAAGAATATTCAGGCGGCAGATAAAGATAAGCTTGAGCTAATGGGGCACTCAGATACTAAGATGCTTAGATATTATCAGACTTCACGCAATGAAGACCTAAGAAAGATAACTAATCAAATCTAATAATATAGTGCTTAACTTGCTACCGACACCAATGTTGGTGGCAAAATGGCTTTATTACTAGGCTATTTAACTTGCCGGTAACTTGCAAATAGGCTCGAAAGAGCCTATTTTTTTATGTTCTAAAGAACAATTAGGTGTTAGGTGTAAGTTAGGTGTAAGGTTAGGTGTAAGGCAGTTCCGTTCGATAGGTAAGCCATTTTCTTATATACCTTACACCTATTTTATATAATATATAAATATATATATAAGGTTTTTATAAATTGTGCAATGATTCAGATTTTATGCATCATAATTAAAAAACTGTGTGTATGTAAAATAATTAGGTGTTAGGTGTAAGGAATGGGGAGTAAGCCCATAGATAAGCCATTTTCCCCTTACACCTATTGGATTTAAAAAGGTGTAAGGTTTAAGTTTTTATTGTTTTGTGGACTGATTTGGACTATCTTGGACTAACTTGGACTAGTTTGGACTTGTATGTACAAGTCATCTACGCTATTCTATATAGTAGAAGAATACCACAGAGGTACATCCGTTCGTTCTATATATGTCTATCAACGCTGTTATGCTGCACATAGCCTCTGTTTTATTCTTCGGTCTTCATACTTTGTCTCCTTTCTAGAGATTAATAAAGTTTTTTTGAGAATTCCCTCACAACCGTCGTTTAGAATTCTCAGGCGAAGAATACGAGCTTTTCTCATTCAATCGACTCAGGAATTGACCTACATCTATCGTAGGTACTACTAACTACCCCGGGCTTGTAGCGGGGCGAGGAAGGCTCGGCGATTTTTCGCATATGACCTAAAATTTTTTTAGGTTTTCGTTACGCAATAAAGATGTAATCACATTCTAATCTTGCTGAAATTGCATTTTTTAGACCTCACAGTTAATTTGAAACCCATAATTTTATTCCCAAGAATGTGATTACATTTTTATATTTTAAACTATCCTGATGCAGGTTGGCATCAGGATTTTTTATTACTAATTTTGAAGGCAGGTGAGTTGTTATGAATAAAGATAAGAAAGAAATTGAAGAGCAAGAAAAAAAGTATAAAAAAGAAATGGCATTACTATACGGTGCTATCGTTAAAGATGGTAAGTATCAAAGGTCTTCTAACATTGCAAAACTATTTAAATTATCAGTAAGAAGAATACAGCAACTCACTCAGGAAGGAATACTTCCAACCGAAGAAACTGATGAGGGCAGAGGAAAATATGAACTTTGTCCAACGATTCAGAGATACTCTACATATTTATCTAGCAAGGCTTACGGCAAAAGTTCGACAGAGAAAGAGATTCAGCTAAAGCAGCAAAAACTTGAAGCAGAAATTGAATTGAAAGAGCTTCAGGGCGATTTTCATAAAATTAAAAATGATATTGCAGCAGGCAGATATATTTCAGTTGAAGATGTTAAAGCTGACTATCGTAAGTTCTTTGTAACATTCAAGAAATTTGCTTTAGGTATTCCAAGCAAGTTATCTACTAGATTATCAAGTGTATGTGACAGTCCGTCAGAGATTAGAGCTATAGAGTCCGAATTAAATAATGACATCATTACATTGCTTAGTAATTTTGTAGTTGCCGGTTATTCTGAAGAAGTCACAACACCACAGGGTGGTGATAAGAGTGGCAAAAAGGTCACTAAAAACAAGAAAATATAAAATTCCAAGCTATATTTCAGAGTCTTTAAAAGGATTAAAACCACCTGATAATATCACTGTATCAGAATGGGCATCCACATACAGAATTCTGGATAGTAAATCTTCTGCAAGACCTGGTCCTTGGCAGAATTCAACAACGCCATATCTTGTAGGAATCATGGACCAGCTTAACAACTACGAAACAGAAGAGATTATTTTTGTTAAGCCGACTCAGGTTGGTGGTACTGAAGCAATCCAAAATATGATTGGCTATGTAATTGACCAAGATCCATCACCTGCAATGGTGGTTTATCCAACTGATGAATTGGCCAAGTCAGTATCTAAGAATAGACTTGAGCCAATGATACTTAATTCTCCAACGCTGAAAGAAAAATATAAAATTAATGAATCATCAGTTTTAGAAATGCAGTTTGATGATATGTACCTTTCACTAGTTGGTTCTAACTCTGCATCAGGACTGGCTTCCAAGCCAATAAAATATCTATTCATGGATGAAACAGATAAATATCCTGGTGCAAGTAAGAAAGAAGCTGACCCAGTTTCACTTGCTAGAGAAAGAACAAAAACTTTCCATAACAGAAAAATAGTGATGGCATCAACACCAACGCTTAAAAACAATCATATTTGGGCTGCTAAGGAATCAGCAGATATAGAAAAGCATTTCTTTATGCCTTGTTCTCATTGTGGCAAGGAAATAGAATTTAAGTTTTCTAATCTTAGATTTTCTGATGACAAGTCGTTATCTATTGCAGATAGAGCAGAAACTGCGAATTATGTATGTCAAGAATGTGGTTGCCTTATCAACGATAGCAATAAAATGCAAATGCTAAGGCAAGGCAAATGGAAGATAGTGACGAGAAGAACTCAATCTGCAAGGAAAGTTGTGTTTTTTCTTAATACTTTATACAGTCCATTCGTTAGATTTTCTGAGGTTGCAAAAGAATTTCTGTCTTCAAAAAAAGATAGTGAGAAATTGCAGAATTTTGTAAACTCTTGGTTAGCAGAGCCTTGGGAAGACACCAAGCTAAAGACTAATGCTGACTTGGTCCTTGAAAGACAAACCAATCTTCCGGAACTTGTTGTTCCAGATTGGGCTAAAATTTTAACCGGTGGTGTGGATGTTCAGGAAAACAGTTTGTATCTGTCAATTAGAGCATTTGGAAACCATATCACAAGTCAAAATATATATCATCAGCAAGTTTTTTCATTTTCAGAGGTTGAGCAAATTATGAATTTGCCATACAAAAAAGAAAATGGCGAAACAATGCAAGTAGCCTTATGTTTAATTGACAGTGGTTATGAAGCTGATGCAACATATGATTTCTGTGCCGATAACTCAGATTGGGCAGTTCCTTGTAAAGGTTCATCAGCTGAACTAATGTCTCACTATAAATTAAGCAAGGTAAATAAGTCAGAGTCAAAAGCTTATGGAATGAACCTAGCAATTTTAGATACTAATAAGTATAAAGATATGATTGCTGGAAGAATGAGAAAGAAAAACGGAACCAACAATGGCTCTTGGATGGTATATAAAGGCTGTGACAGAGAATATGCCGAACAAGTTACAGCAGAACAGAAAGTAAACGAAAAAACTGGTAATGGTAGAACTCGTCAAGTGTGGAAGCTAAAAACATCACACGCTGACAACCATTATCTTGATACAGAAGTGTACGCAATGGCAGCTGCTGATATTATGGGTATCAGAACTGCACACTTATATGACGAACAGCAAGAAGTTGTCGCTGATGAACCGGCGACAACTGACAGTAAAGAGGAACAGTGGATTTATCAGAATGAAGGGTGGTTATCATAATGTCAGAAGAATTGTCAAAAAAAGAATTATTAATTGAAGTTAATAATGCAATTAATGCAGTTTTAGTTGGTGGCCAGTCTTATAAAATTGGTTCAAGAACATTGACTAGAGCTAATTTAACAGAATTAAAAAATATGAGAGCAGAGCTCGAAACTGAACTTGCTTCAGAAAACAACAACAGTAATTTGCTCGAAGGTACATATGTAGCCTATTTTGACGGAAGGTGATTGAATGAATTTTATTGATAATATAGTTTCATTTTTTTCGCCCAAGGCTGGAGCTGAAAGAGCTGCATATCGTCAAGCGTTGAATGAATTTGAAAGAAATTACTATTATGATGCCGGAGACAACAGAAGAATAAACGCTAACTGGCGAATTGGCAACACATCAGCAGAATATACAGATAGATATAGCAGAGATGTCGTAAGAGCTAGAGCAAGAGACCTTGAACGCAATAGCGATATGATGAATTCAATTATCTCAGCATTTACTAGAAATGTCGTTGGCAAAGGCTACAATCTCCAAGCACAAACAAATAAATCTAAGCTTAATGACCAGTTAGAAGATTTGTGGAATGAATGGTGTAAGGCTAAGAATTGTGATGTTACTAATACTCAAAACTTCACCCAAATGCTTAGAATGTCGGTTAAAAGAATGAAAGTTGATGGTGGCATTCTATTTTTGAAGACTTACACAAATAATGGTATAGTTCCGTTCCAACTTCAAGCAATAGAAGTTGACGAACTTGATACTTCAAGAACTGCACCGAACAATTCAAAAAACAAAGTTGTTGGTGGCATTGAATATAACGAATATAACAGACCGGTTGGTTTCTACATCAAAAAATATTCTCTTGATGGTTTCGAACTTATGAATGAATCAACTTATTATAAAGCGAAAGATGTAATTTTTAAATTCAAGAAAAATCGTCCAAGTCAAGTCAGAGAAATGTCAGAGGTTGCACCGGTTATCACTAGAATCAGAGATGCCAATGAATTTATGAATGCAGTATCTGTCAAGGAAAGAATAATGGCTTGCTTGTCTGTATTCATCAAGAAGGCATTGCCCATTACCGGTGGTATTGGTAGAACTACTGTTAATTCTGAAGGTAAGCATGATTATCAGGGCAAGACATTATCACCCGGTATGATTAAAGAACTTAATGCCGGTGATGAAGTTCAAGTTGTTAATCCGTCTGGTCAAAGTTCAGATGCAGAAAGCTACACTAAATTACAGCAGAGACTAATTGGTGCCGGACAAGGCTTATCTTATGAAGTTACTTCAAGAGATATGAGTCAAACAAACTATGCTTCTGCTAGACAAGGCATGATTGAAGACGGCGAAACATTTGCAGAAGATGAAGAACTAATCACATCTTTAATGGATGAAATTTATGAAACTTTTGTTATGTCTTGTGTGCTTGCAGGTAAAATTAGCGCTTCTGATTTTTGGATTGATAATAACAAATTAAAATATTTTAAGCATTCTTGGGTTAAGGCTCCAAAGCCTTGGATTGACCCAGCGAAAGAAGCAAGCGCCAATAAGATAGCTATTGAAACCAAGCAGAAAACATTCAAAGACATATGTGCTGAGAATGGCGTTGACTGGAAAAAGGCTATTGATGATATGGCAGAAGTTCAAGAATACGCAAACCAGAAAGGTGTGCAGATTGGTGGTGAGAATAGTGAGTACAAATTCAACAATAAAAATGGATCAGGAAAAGAGTAGTCATTTGAATAGAACTTTTGACGGCTCAATATCTCTGACTAGATCAGAAGAAAGTGGAGAAGGAATATATCTGCTAAGTTTTAGTTCTGAACAACCTTATATGCGCTGGTTCGGCAACGAAATTTTAGATCACTCAGAAAAAGCCGTCAATTTGGGCAGATTAAATTCAATAGGTTGCGTATTATTCAACCATCATAGAGATGATGTTATCGGAAGAATACATAAGGCCTGGGTCGATAACGGCAAAGGTTATGCAGAAATATCTTTCGACGATGACGATTTTTCTCAAAAAATTAAGAATAAAGTTGATACTAAAACATTAACTGGTGTGTCTGTTGGCTATTCGGTCGATGCTTGGGAAGAGGTACTTCCAGGCAAAACTTCAACTGATGGTTTTGCAGGTCCTTGCCAGATTGCAAGAAGTTGGTTCCCATATGAAATTTCTATCGTTAGTGTTCCAGCAGATGAAACCGTCGGTGTAGGCAGAATGCTAGAAACCAACGATAATTTAACAAATTTAGACTTTGCTGAAAGGCAAATTCAAATTAATAAAAACTACTAAGGAGGATATAGTTTTATGAATTTACAAGAATTAATTGCTAAGCAGCAGAGATTACTTGATGTTGCGAAAGCAGAAAACAGAGACTTATCAGAAGAAGAAAAGGCTGAATTTGATAAGTTACAGAGACAGATTGATGAAGTAAGAAGCAGTCAAAACTCTGCCTCAAAAGCAACACCTCAGTCAAATGCTGATAATAACGCTCAGAGAGAACTTATCATCAGAGAAGAAAGACAGAGAATTGATAGTATCAACTCAATGTGTAGAGAATTCAACATTGACGAAGAGCAGACAAGACAGTTTATTAACTCAGGTGCTTCTCTCGACAAAGTTAGAGAAGGTATCATTGAACATCTAAGAGAGCAACATGCTCCGGCACCTCAGGGTAGCAGTCTTAAATTTGGTGATGATGGTGTTGATAAGTACAGAAGTGCAGCTGTTACCGGTCTGCTAATGAGAGGTGCTGTTTTAGACCAGGGCGTGAGTATTTCTCAGACATCAGAAAATAAAGAAGCTAGAGGCTTCTCCAGAATGTCACTTAGAGATTTAGCTATCGATATTCTATCAAGAGAAACTAGTGAAAAAAATCTTAACAGAAAAAGCAATGATGAAATCTTTGAAATTGCTATGAAAAGAAGTTTCTACAATCCTACATCTTCATTCCCAGTCATCATGGATCAAGCAATTGAAAAGGCTTATATCGAAGGTCATAGAACTGTACCAGTTACTTTCGACAAATTTACTCGCAAAGGCACTTTAACAGATTTTAAGAAGCATGACAATTATTATCTTGCTGGTCCTGCTGCTGAATTCCTTGAAGTTCCAGAAGGTGGAGAACTAAAGGCTTCAACTTTCGAGGATAAGCACAGACCACAGCGTCAACTTAAGACTTATGGCCGTCAGTTCTCAATGACAAGACAAGCATTTATTAATGATGATGTTTCTTTCGTAACTAGTCTTCCTGCAAAATATGCAAAGTCAGCAAGAAAGACTATCAACAAGCAGGTTTATCAGATTTTGATGGGTGATTCAAATATCTATGACGGTAAGAAGTTATTTTGTAAAGAGCACGGAAACCTTGTAACTAAGGGTACTGGCATTACTGCGGAATCACTAAGAGCAATGATTTTAGCAATGAACACTCAGACTGATGAGTTTGGTGAAGCTACCGTTATCCGTCCAGCTTATTTAGTAGTTCCAAGTGGTTATGCTTTTGATATGTACACTATTTTTTATAGCCCTACTATTAACACCGAAGGAAATACACAAGCTGTAAATCCATTATTCCAGTACAAGGACTCAATTCAGATTATTGAAGATCCAACTATCAACGCACTTTCAGGTGGCTTTGGTAACATCATGCCTTGGTGGCTAATCGGTAATAAAGATGATACAGATTTTATCGAAGTCGACTACTTAAACGGTAACGAAATTCCAAGCATCAGAAGAATGGAACAGCCTGGTGTACTAGGTTTTACTTGGGATATTTTCCTTGATTGGGGTATTTCCGTTATGGACTTTAGGGGTGCGATTAAAAATCCTGGCGTAAAGCTAGACAGTAAACTTTAATAAGGAGTTGATATAAATGATTGCAACATATGTTCAGAAAGGTGAATTTATTGATTACATCAACCCAACCGGCGAAACAATCCAGCCTGGCGAAGTTGTTTCTCTAACTTCAAGAATTGCAGTTGCTGGTTGTGAAATTAAACCTGGCGAAAAAGGTTCGCTAGCTACTGAGGGTGTATATTCACTAACCAAGACTTCATCAGATACAGTAATTCCACTTGGTTCAAAGGTATCTTTTGATGGTAACGGTATTGTGCTAACACCTGCTGAAAAAGATACTAATGTTCCAGTCGGCTATGCCGTGGAAGCTTCATCAGCAACACAAGCTACAGTGCTTGTTAAGTTAGTCGGCTAATGAGTGCTTTCAAAGATCAGATTCAGAAAGATATTGATAGTGTCTTTCTGAATTCTGATGAATTTTCGGATGTGCATACTGTAAATGGTAAATCAATGACTATCCAAATTGATGAAAACGAGGTTATGGATAGACAAGTTAGATTTAATCAAAATACTGATGTTTACAAGAAACAAAAATTAATCTATGTATCAGAGAAACAGTTTGGTTCATTACCTTCAATCGGTTCAATGTTTAAGCTCGATGGAAAGATATATAGAGTAGTTGATGCAGCATCAGAATATGGAATTCACAGTATCACAATAGAGGCAAATTTATGATTGAATTTGAAATTGATAAGTTAGCAATAAGAACATTTTGCGAAAAAATGAGCGATTTACCATTTCAAGCAAGGAAAAATGTTCTCAAAAATGCAGTTAATGCAACTGCAAGGTCAGCGAGGAAAATAATAACTGACAAAGCTAGGAAAGCTTATACCGCTAAGATTAGCAACATGAATAAAGCGATGACGATTAAAAAGGCAACTAACTATAAGCTAGAAGCGACTGTCATCGCTAAAGGCAAACCACTGGAACTTAAATCATTCAAGGTTTCACCGGCGAAGCCTTCAACAGTTCAGCGAAAGGGCTCAACAACTAAAGCGAAGGTTTATTCGTCAAGTCCAATGAAGAAGTTGGAATACAAAGGAATTAAAGCCTTTGTCGCTGAATTTAAAAGTGGCCATGTTTCTGTTGCTCAAAGAAAGACTAAAAAAAGATTACCAATCAGAGTGCTATATTCAACTAGTATTCCTAGAATGGTTGGTAATGAAGAATTAGTTTTTAACGAAGTCAAAGACCAAATTCAAGATTTATTTGATAAGCAAGTCCAAATCAATTTACAAAAAGTTATCGAAAGAGAAAACCGAAAAAGGTAATTAATTATGGTAATTGAAACCTTTGTTGATGATTTAGTTTCAGAACTTCAAGATTTATTTACTGAGGCTAAATTTAAAACGATAGATGATAAACTGAAGACTATTTCAGTATATAAGCAAGCATTGCCGATCCCATCATCAGAAGAAGAACCGGAACCGTTTCCTTACATAGTAGTTCGCACTGTTGATGGTGGAACTACTGCCCCAAACAAAGCGGAAGTGGTAAGAGTTTTATTGATGGTCGGGATATATGACGATAATATTCAAAATCAAGGATATTCAGATTTAATGAATGCTATCGAAAAGATTAAAAATCATTTTGAAGAATTTCCGTTGTTGAAATGTAAGTACAATAGGCTAACTTCAGAAAGTTATCCGCTAAAGTGGACACTTGCTGAAGAAGATACTTATCCTTATTATTTTGCAGGAGTAGAAATGTCATTCGCAATGCCAAAAGTTATAAGAAAGGACCTTTATTCATGAGTGATGAAAAAAAGACACCTTCAACATCATCAAAAACTAAAACTAAAGAAGTAGCAGAAGAAAAGAAAAACAAAACATTTTGCTATATCGGACCAACTATCAAAGGAAAAATTAATAAAGGCGTAGTGTTCATCAATATAGTTCCAGAGCCTTTTAATTCTTTTTTTGAAGAACATCCGATTGCAAAATCTCTGCTAGTTGATGTTGAAGAATTAAAAAATGCTTATAGCAGTATAAAAAAAGAAGAAGGTAGCTATTATGTTGCCTACAAAAAAATCAAGGAAGGTGATTATTAATGGCATATAACCATGGTATTGTAGTGAACGAAAAAGCAACAGAAGTTGTTAACATTAATCAAAGTTCATCAGGCTTACATGTTGTTATCGGTGTTGCTCCAATTAATACAGCAAAAGACCCTTACAGCGTAACCAATAAGCCGATTTTATGTTCATCTTATAAAGATGCAATTGAAAAGCTTGGCTCATCATCTGATTTTTCAAAATTTAACATTTCAGAAGCTATTTCAGTTTATTTTAATCTGTTTAATGTTGCACCGGTGGTATTTATCAATGTACTAGATCCCGAAAAGCATGTAACAGATATTGCCGAAAAAACATTAACAGTAACTAATAAGCAAGCTGTTCTTACTGAACAAGGTGTACTCTTGAAATCAGTTGTTGTAAAAAACGATACAACTCCACTTGTTGCTGATACAGATTATATTCTGTCATTTGATGATGACGGCAATACAATCATCACATTTATCAAAAATGGTGAAATTCCTTCTAGTGTAAAAGTTACTGCGAAAAAAATTGATACTTCAAAGGTAACAGAAGATAACATTATCGGTGGTTACGATAGCGAAATCGGTATCAATAAAGGTATTGAAGTTATTAGAGATGTTTATCCGACATTTTCACAATATATTTCAATAATTCTTTCACCTGGTTATACCAGTAGTAAGGTTGCTGCTGTACTTCAGGCGAAATGTGAAGAAATTAATGGCATTTTTAAATGTGAAACTATTATTGATATTGACACTTCAAAAGCTAAGAAGTATTCAGACTGTGAAAAAGTCAAAAAGGACAATACGATTATTTCAGAACATGCTATAGCAGTATGGCCAAAGGCTACTGTTGATGATGTAGCTTATAATATGTCAACAATTATTGCTGCATGTATGCTTTATAATGACATTCAAAATGATGATGTTCCAAGTATGTCACCATCAAATAAGTCAATTCCAATTTCTGGCCTTTGCGATTCAGAAGGCAAGGAAATTATTTTAGATGTCACACAAGCTAATACGCTAAATGCAGTAGGTATTGTTACAGCAATTAATTTTAATGGCTGGAAAACTTGGGGTAATAACACTGCAATTTATCCAATCAGCACCGACCCTAAGGATCGCTGGATTGCTTGCAGAAGATTTTTCACTTGGATGGAAAACAGATTTATCAACGAATACATTTCCAAGGTTGATAGTTCTGCAAATTACAGAATTATCGAAACACTTGTTGAATCAGAAAATGTATTTTGTAGCTCTCTAGTCGCTGATGGTAAGTGTGCCGGTGCGTATGTTGATTATTCCATTGATGAAAATGGTGTTCCTGATCTTATCGAAGGTAAGATTGCTATTCGTCAGCATTTAGCACCATTTACTCCAGCCGAGTCAATTACTAATACATTCGACTTTGATACAGAGTTACTAAAGAATGCATTATCAGAAGAGATTGGAGGTAATAAGTAATGTTAATTCCTCAGGTACTTAATAATTTTAATGTTTATAACGGTAACAACAGCGAAAAGTTAATTGGCGTTGGTGATGAAGTTACACTTCCTGATTTAACTTCTGTTACATCTAGTTTAACCGGTGCTGGTATGTTAGGTTCCATTGATGTTCCGGTTCTAGGTCATTTTGACTCTTTGGAGCTTGACCTTCCATTTAAAAACCTTACTGAAGGTAACAGTTCCGTTATGGCTGTCGGCAAAATGGTTTATATCATTTTAAGAGGCTCACTTCAGGTAACTAACAGTTCTACCGGTAATATCGAATTCCAGCCGGCAAGAGTTTCTGTTAAGGGCTATCTTAAGAAGATTGCAGCAGGCAGATATAAAGTTGCAGATACGATGGAATCATCTCTTGGTATCGAAGTCAATTATCTCCATATTACTGCCAATAACAAAACACTTGTTAAGCTTGATAAGCTTAATTGTGTATACGAACTTAATGGTTCAGACCAAATCAGTAAAATCACAAAACAGTGTTAAAAAATAAGGCATCTTTCACTAGAAAGGTGCCTAAAATTTTTATATTTTCGTAAAAAGGAGAATGAAAATTATGGCTAACAAAGGAATTTATGAACTAAAAAGACCTATTACATTTGAGGGCAAAGAAATCAAAGAAATTGATTTATCTGGTTTAGAAGATTTAACCGGTAAGGATATGAGAGAACTTGACGCTCAATATAGACAGAAACAGTTTAGTCCGGCGATTACTAAGGAATTTGATGTACTCTATTTGCAAATGGTTCTAGCAAGAGCGACATCAAAGCCTATCGAACTTTTTGAATCGCTAAAAGCCAAAGACTGGACTGCTTTAGAAGTGTACACAAGAAATTTTTTGCTAATTTAGGTTTCAAGAATTCAAAGGATTTAAAGCAATTAACCAGGATTGCTATTTATTTAGCGAGATTTACTTATACCAATATGGGATATTTTTTTGAAGTTACACTAACAGAATTGAACAAAATAATTGAGGAAGTGAACAACATTGTCAAAGAATAATAATGAAATCGCAATTAAGATTTCAGGTAAAATAGACTCATCATTTAACAGTACCGTATCTGCTGCAAATAAGCAGATGGGTAAAATGATGAATGAATCTAAAAATGTTGGGAAAGGCTTCACAACTGCAGGTAAGAGTGGAACCAACTTTGGAACTCAAATTGAAAAATCTCTTGGTGGTGTTCAAGACTTACTTGTCAATGCTGGAATAGCTGTCGCGTTGAAAGAAACCGCAAGTGCGTTTATTGATTGTGCAAAGGCGGCAGATGAATATGAAACTGCACTTGCTAAAGTAAGTACTATTGCGGATAATAGTGAAATTTCTATGTCTGATATTAAAAATCAGATTTCAAAATTATCTCAAGAAACCGGTAAATCTGTTGCAGACTTATCTGAATCAACATATCAAGCAATTTCTGCATCAGTTAAAACTGCTGATGCAGTTAGTTTCACTAAAGATGCTAATAAGCTTGCAGTTGCTGGTTATACGGAAACTGCAAATGCAGTTGACACTCTTACTACTGTACTAAATGCTTATGGTTTAGAAGCAAATCAAACAAGTAAGATTTCCGACATGCTTCTAAAAACTCAAAACTTAGGTAAAACTACAGTAGATGAATTGTCTCAAAGCTTAGGTCAGGTAATACCAATCGCAGCTGCGTATAAGACTAACATGGCTAATGTATCTGCTGCATACGCTCAGCTAACTAAGAATGGTATTGCTACTGCTAATGCAGGTACCGGACTTAAAGGCATGCTAAACGAATTAGGCAAGACAGGTTCAAAGGTTGCAGATACACTTCAGGATAAGACCGGTAAGACATTCGCTGAACTTATGAGTTCAGGAAAATCTCTAGGCGATGTAATTAAGATATTAAGTGATTCTGTCAACGGAAACTCAACAGATTTTAGAAATTTATGGAGTAATTCCAGGGCTGCAACTACTGCTCTATCGTTATTTAATTCCGGTGCTAATGAATTTAACGACACATTAACTGCTATGCAACAGTCAGCAGGTTTAACTGATGAAGCATATAGTAAGATGACCAATACTGCTGAATTTGCTGAGCAAAAATTTAAAAATTCTGCTGAAAATCTTAAAATAGCAATCGGTGAGAACATTTCTCCAGCACTTGAAGAACTATATGATAAAGGTTCAGAAGTCTTAGAATGGTTGCAGGAATTTGTAGAACAAAATCCGGAGGCAGTACAAAATATTACTGTATTTGTTACTGCTATGGGAACAGTAATCGCCGTGGTTACTGCTGCAACAACTGCAGTAAAGATATTTAATACGGTTACTAAGTCTTTGTCAGGTCCTATCGGTTGGGTAACATTAGCACTTTCTGCACTTGCGGGTGTAGCGACATTTGTTGCAGCAAAAATCGGTAAAGCAAAAGATGCAGAAGATAAGCTATCTGCAACTTCGGAAAATACTCGTAAAGAACTCAAAAAAACTCAACAAGAATATGATAGAGCTTGCAAACAGTACGGAAGGAATTCCGTTCAGGCAACTTTGCTTAAAAGTAAAGTAGACAAACTAAAAACTTCTTACGATCAGAATAAGCAGAGTGTTAAGGAACTTTATCAAGAATCGGATGATTTTGTAAAAAAACTCAAGGAAACTAGTAAGACTTGCGAAGATAATATGCAAGTGGTTGAAGACGAAAAAGAATCTACTAGAAATCTTGTAACGAGATTATCTCAACTTGGAAAACAAAGTAAACTTACTGCTAGTGATCAGAGTGAGATGGCATCAATTATTGATGTTCTTAATGAAAAAATGCCGTCTCTTGGACTTACTTATGATTCTGTGGCTAAGAACATTAGTTCATCTACTGATACTATTCAAAAAGCATTAAATAGAGAATTTGCAACCAAGCAGTATGAAACGGCTAAAGAAAATTTAAATAGTTTAATTGAGGTATCTTCTGGAAAAGCCAAAAAATTAGCTAAAGATAAAGATCAACTTGATGCTGCTTACAAAAAAATGATTTCAGCTAAAAGTAAATTTAATGCCGGATTAAAAGATTTAGAAAAAGGAACAAATGCTCTTGATCAAAACAAAAACAATCAGGTTTCCAGTTTAAGAGGTAATTTAGCAGACAGAAGAAATGAGTATGGAAAAGCTTACAAAAAATATACAAATGCAGTTACAGCATTAGATGAAAATGAAAAAGAACAAGCCAAAGCTTTGCAAAAAATGACTGAAGTTTATGCTAAAAGCAACAACATTGCAGTCAATGCAAGCAATAAGCTTCAGAAAGGTGTTACAGCAGCTGCAGTATCAGTTGAAAGTCAAATGCAAGAACTTGCTAAGAGCTATGACAAGTCTTATGATTCAGCACTGACTTCTTTCCAAGGACAGTATAAGCTTTGGAACAGTGTAGGAAAAATTTCTGCTACATCTACTGAAACAATAAAAAATAATCTGGACAGTCAGATTAGTTATTGGACTAATTACAATGCAAATATTCAGAATGTATCATCAAGAAACATTAAAGGTATTAAAAAGTTAGTCGCTTCAATGGACGATGGTTCTGAAGACAGTGCGAAAGCTCTAGCCGGTATGGCTGGTGCTTCTGATACAGAATTGCAACAAATAGCAGATAAATATAAAACTCTTACAAAATCTCAAAAAACTACTGCTAAAAGCACTGCTGAACTTGATACCAACTTCTCTAAGAAGATGGCCAACATGAAGAAAACAATGCAGAATACCATCAATAAAATGGACTTATCTAAAAAAGCTAAGAAAAAAGCTACTGCTACTATTAACGCTTATGCTGAAGCTATCGCAGCAGGCAAAGATAGTGTTACTGCTTCAGTAGAAACTGCTATGTCAGGTGCTAAGAGTATCCTTAATGTTACTAATACAAATGGTAGCAAGAACGGCAACGGCGAGAAAAATGCAAGAGGTACAAGAAGGTCAGCTAATGTTTTTCTAGCCGGTGAAAATGGACCTGAGCTTATTGTTAATGCTCCGGATAGTCATGTATTTACGGCTCATGAAACACAAGAATTATTAGATGGCAAATATCGTCAAGGTAACAATAACACTACTGTTTCTATTGATGTTCCAGGTATGCTTAAGCAGCTATCTGAATTAAAGTTGCAAAGCAATAATAACAAGCCTAGTGTTAGTGATAAAGCAAGCAACATAGTTAATTCCGGTACTACAAACTACAATAATAGCGATAATTCATCAATTATTTTTTCGCCAACTTACGAAATTCACGGTTCTGCAAATCAAAAAGATATTGAAAGAGCGAATGAAATTTCTCAAGCTGATTTTGAAAAAATGATGAAAAAATATGAAAAGTCTAAGAAAAGGCGCTCTTTTTAAGGTGGTGAAAGCTTGAATACATATAAAACTATACAAGGTGATACTTGGGATAGTATTGCTTACAAAATTTACGGCGATGAAAAATATACTGATTTTTTAATGCAAAATAATTTTGAACTGTTAGATATATTTGTTTTTAAAGCTGGAACTATCGTCAATACGCCTGAATTACCTACTAGTCAATCAGAAGTTGAAGAAAATTATGATGAAGACTACGACTGGCGAACTGAAGGTGGTTAAAAATGAATAGCAAAGTAAGAAATACTGCTGTATCAGTTTTATATCACAACAGTAATACTAATAAGAAATATAAGCTTGATAAATTCATTAAGTCATTATCTTATACAGATATTGCTACTGGAGAAGGCGACACAATATCAGTTGAACTGTTTGATGATGGTAGGTTTCTTTCGGACCATTACCCAGGTAGGCAAGATCGCCTTGAATGCAAGATTAGAACCAAAAATTTAAATAAGTCAAACAGTCAGAATTATATAAACTGCGGTTCATTCAATGTCGATAAGTTCGGAGCAAGTGGTACTGTCAATACTTTTAGCATTGAAGGTATATCAACACCTAAAAATTCTGAATTCGCAAAATCTTTAAGGTCTAAAAATTGGAAAAAAACAACACTCAAAAATATTGCTCAGCAAATATGTAAGAGATATAAAATCAGATTATATTATCATGCAAAAACTATAAAAATAAAGTCAGCAGAACAAAGCAGTTCTACTGATTGCAGTTATTTATATAGTCTATGCCAAGAATATGGATTGGCTATGAAGATATACTCTAACAGATTAATTATCTTCGAAGAGTCAACTTACGAAGCAAAAAAGTCCGTAGCCATAATCAGACCAAACAAGATTATTGACGAGTCCTTTAACGCTGACATAGAGCTCATTATGCAATATACCGGCTATAAATTTTCTATTGAGACTAAGAAAAAAGTCAAAAGTTCGTCATCAAAAAGAACTAAAACTACTACTTCGACAACAAAATATTGGCATAAATTTATCGCCAAACCTGAAATTATGAACGATATTGGGCAATGTGACAGTGTTGAAGAAGGGCATATTAAAGGTGCAGCAAGTGTTAATGAAGCAAACAAAAATATGACAGTAGTAACCTTTACTATTCCTGGCAATACACGAATTATTGCTACAAGTTGCATAAGATTATATGGCTTTGGAGCGTTAGACGATAAATATTATGTGAATAAAGTTACGCACAATTATGATGCAGATAGTGGTTACACAATGGAAATTGAAGCAAGAAGAATACAGCAAAGATTAAGTGCATTGAAGAGGTGGTAACTAATGGCCAAGTTAGAATTTGGAAAAGTATCGTCAGTCAATTATGACGAAGGTACAGTTAGCGTTTATTTTTCGCACACAAGCGATAACAACACTACAGACAAGTTACCACTATTATCTTTAGGTACTATCTTTAATGTACCGGATGTGGATGACATTGTAGCAGTAATTACAGATGGCGATAATAAATTGGTATTAGGTAAAATTTGGGGAGGGCAAGGCGATGAAGTTCCTGAAGAGTTTAATAAGAATGTCTTCGGCTTTTATTTTGACGATGATACTAATATATCTTATGACAAAATAAGTGGAAAACTATCAATAAAAGCTAAGAAAGTGGAGCTGATTGAAGATGAGTAAAATAGGAAATTTCGGTAAGCAAATAGTTTTTTCGGTATCAAGTAAAAAAGTTTTAACATTCTCAGATTTAAACGAAACTATATCCGGCAGATGGTCAGAACATAGTGTGCAGTACAGAAGACCACAGGCTGAGTTTCTTGGTCCTTCGTCTATGCAGATAGCTATGACGATAGTAGTTGATGCTGGTTTAGGAGTATCGCCAATCAAAATGAGAAGTAAAATTAAATCTTGTATTGATAATGGTAGTACAGAATATTTAGTTATTGGTGGCAGAAAATTAAGTCCTAACAAATTTTATGTCTCACAAATGAGTAATACATGGGATGTAATTTATAAGAACGGAAAAGTTAGCAAAATGACTATGAACTTAACATTTGTTGAATATGCAAGGTAGGTTATAGGATTATGAATGTTTCGATTAATTATAATAATGAAAAAATCAAAGAAAGATTAACCAAACTTTTGACTACGCCAAAGGGAACAATGCCATTTGCAAGAGACTATGGTGTAGATTATGGTGCGGTTGATATGCCTACAATAGCAGCAGAAAATTCTTATTCAGTAGCAATGATGGAAGCAGTAGATGACTACGAAAATGAAGTTACTGTTGATAGCGTAGAATTTACTAATGATAATAATTTCAACCCGCTTGCATTAGTTCATTTGATAGAAAAAGAAGAAACAAAAGACAGTATTAATGAATTGGATGAGGAGGTAGATTATGAGTGGTAACAGATTGCCTGAATTGCCTGACATAAGTTTTGTTGATAGCTTATCCGTTGAAGATTTAAAAACTACAATGGTTAATAACTATCTATCTAAGTATGAAGAAGTCACCGGTAGCAAGATAACGCTTGAAGCTGATAACCCTATTAGATTAATATTATATGCTTGCGCTTTACCAATTTTTCAAGCTTTCCAGCTTGTAGATAGAGCAGGAAAGCAGAACCTACTTAAATATAGTTACGGAAATTTTCTTGATAATATCGGTGCTTTGAAAGGTGTTAAAAGATTGGAAGCCAAGCCATCAACCATTGATGTTAGGTTTTATCTGAGTCAGGCTAGAAATGAAGTTTTAACAATTCCAGCTGATACTAGAGTGTCAACCGGTGATTTTACTTGCTATTGGTCAACAACAGAGGACATAGTTGTACCGGTAGGAACTACAAATGTTAAAGCAAAACTTACTTGCACAGAACCAGGCGAAAAGTCAAATGGTTTTTTAGTGGGCGAGATTAATGTATTAGTTGATCAGCTTCCTTATATAGATTCTGTTGAAAATGTATCTGTTTCAGTTGGTGGCGCAGAAGTAGAGAACGATGATAGCTTAGCAGAACGAATTTATTTGGCACCATCTTCTTATTCAGTAGCAGGTCCTGCTGATGCTTATATTTATCACGCAAAAACATTTAACTCTGACATATCAGACATTGAAATACTTACAGATAGTTCTGCTACTGTATATATTACTATTTTAATGACTAATGGTAGAGTGCCAACTTTTGATGAAATAAAAGCTTTACAAAAATTTTTTGATGAAGGTAATGTAAAACCTCTTACAGATAGAGTTATCGTTCAAGGTGCTACAACACTTAACTATCAGATTAATTGTAACTATTACATATCATCTGATAGCAGAAATCAAGAAAGCATCATTAAAGCCAAAGTTGCCAAAGCAGTTGATGACTATGTGCTTGAACAGAGTTCAAAAATTGCAAAAGACATTAATCCATCACTGCTTATTCAAAAAATGATGAATGCCGGTGCTTCTAGGGTGGAAATATTAGATCCATTCAAATTCTTTACTGTTCCTGCTAGCAATGTGGCTAGCCTAGTTAAGAAAACAGTTGTTTACAAAGGAGTTGAGTAAATGCAGTATATTAAGCAATCAGATTTATACAGTATTTTGCCTCAATCTTATCAGAGCGTAGAAAGTGAATGTATAAGCTATGCTCTCAGCAAAGCTATTGAACAACTTTACAATAATCTAGATAGAGTTGCTATTACTTCTAATATTGACAATCTTGACGAAGAATTACTTGATGTTCTAGCAGTTGAACTTCGTTCTCAATATTACAGTTCAGACTTAACCAGAGAGCAGAAAGTAAGCATTATTAAAGGCACACTATTATGGTATATGCACAATGGCACTACTAAGTCAGTCGAAGATGTGCTATCTGCTATTTATAGTGGTGTTCAGCTGAAGGAATGGTATCAGTATGGTGGAGAACCTTATCACTTCTACATTAGAGTTAATAGTGGCGATAACATCAACCTTGAAAGTATAGACAAGATTAAGAATGTTATTAATAACATTAAAAATGCTAGGTCAATTCTTGATAATATTTCACTTTCTAAAAGCAAGAATTTGAAATATTATCAAGCAGTAAAATCAGTATCTACTAGATATAACTGCTGCAGTGCCAGTTATAATATTTATGATGGTAACACATTAGATATAGTCAACAATACAGACTTAGTTGGTGGTAACTTAGCTACCATTAATGAGCTGACTATAGATTTCAATAATTATTAAGGAGGATAAAATGGCAAAGTATAAAGCCTCAATTATTACAAGCAAAGGTCAAGAACTAATGGCCAAGGCAACCTTAGGTGAAGCGAAAATTGAATTTACAAAAGCAGTTTTCGGTTCCGGCGAATGGTCTGATGAAGACATTTCACCTGATATTTTAGAATTAAAAGAACAGAAACAATCTGTTAGCATTAGTTCTATGAAGGTTTCGCCAGAACAGAGAAATGTAGTTAATCTTTCTGCTGCATTATCTAATGATAGTCTTAAAGAAGGATATTTCATTAATGAAATCGGGCTATATGCTAGAGATAAAAACGCAGAGAATTCAGAAGAAATTCTTTATTTTATTATCGTTGCAGAAAAAGGCTACTCTGATTATTTTCCAGCAAGTAGTTATTCACCAGTTAAGATTTTACAAGACTTCTATATTGAGGTTGCTGATTCATCAGATACTGCTATTGCTATTGATAATAAAGTAGCAGTAACACTGCCGTACTTAGAAGAAAATTACTACGATAAACGATACATAGACAATGCAATCGAAACAAATAAGCAATATGCAGAAGAATATTGTGCACAATATTCTGCACAATACTCTAGATTCGAATGCAATTTAGAGCCTAAGGAAAAAGGAATAAAGTTATTCGCGTCAGATGGTTCATTATCGGAAGGAACTGTTGTTGATGACTATATAAACACAAAAAATACATCCGATAAAATTATATCATTTGTTGATGACACTATTATTTTGAGAACAGTTTACGGTAGCAGTGAGCCGTACCAAATACTTTACTGCTTAAAATCACAAAAACTATATTATAGGGTTGCTAGATATGTTGGTGGACATGGTTCTGGCCACTATAGTTTTGATTATTGGGAGGAAGTAATATATGGCTAAAATTTTTGCAAATCTAATTCTAAAGCATGGAAATAGCGCTGACTTGGATATTAGCAAGTTGCAACCTTGTGAGCCGGTTTTTTTAACTGACACTAATAAACTTGTGATTAAGAAGTTAGACGGCGAAATTGCTACTTTTGACAATTATAAAAACATAGTCAAAACTATTGAAAATAAAGACTATCTAACCGGATATGCTATCTTAGAGGATGGAACATTGCAATTAATGTCAGGCGATAAGGTAGTTGGCGACCCAATTACGCTTGGCGGCAAAGGTGGACTTGCTTTTGACTCAGGCTATATTGATGATAATGGTTACTTGCATCTCACTGCTGATCAGCAAGACATTGATAACTTTACACCGTTTTTTGTTGGTTCCGGTGGTTCAGGTTCTAGTGGTTCTAAGCTTACTTTTTCGATGTTGTCTCAGTCTAGTTTTTCTGTCGCTGATGCCTCAAAATCAGCATTAGTAAAATTTAAATTTATATCTTTAGATGCTGAAAGTGAAGTTCCAACCGGTAATGGTAATTTAAAAATTACTGTTAATGGCACAGTGAAGAAAAATCTTACTGTGTCACAAGGTGAAAACACTATTGATGTTTTCGAATTTTTGAATTTAGGTTCAAACACAGTAAAGTTTAATATTACAGATAGTTATGGTGTTACTGCTACTAGAACTATTAATATTACAGTTGAAACATTAAAATTAGAATGGAATTTAGGCAATACACTAAAGAATACAGAAGATACATTAAGTGTAGTTATGACACCTTACGGTTCAGGAACTAAGAAAATCTATATCCAAGTGGATGATAATGAGCCTGAAATTACTACGGTTACAATCTCAGGAAGAAAAGTAACTAAAGAACTAAGTCTTACAGTTGGTAGCCATATTGTTACTGCTTACTGTACTGTTGAAGTTAACGGAACCACTCTTAAGAGTGATGTACTTAAGTCAGCAGTTGCTCAGGCTAGTGGAAGCAGTAATCCGGTTATTGCAGTGTTATTTGATAATACAGCAGTAAAGCAGTATGACACTATCAATATTATTCATAGAGTTATTGATAACAATAGCAATCCTACTGAAGTTAAATACTACATCAATGAAACCCTTCTTAAAACTGAAACAGTTGACCAGAGCGAACTTACCTGGTCATATAGACCAAGTAAGGCGGGTACAGTTAAGTTCAAAATTGAATGTGGCTCAACTACTTGGGAAAACTCTATTGCAGTAGAGCCACTTGACATTGGAGCTACTGAGGTTACTGAAAATCTAGAGAAAAAAGTAGAACCTTCTTCAATGGTATCTCTTAAAGATTTAACTTTATCTGATAATTTTGACACTATTAATGGTGGCTTAATTACAGAAGTTGACGGAACTAAAGCCATTAAAGTAGTTAAGGGAGATAGACTAACTATTCCTTACAAATTATTTGCTGATGATGCAAAGAAAAACGGCAAGGAAATCAAGCTTATATATAAGGTTGATAACTGTTCAAACTTTAATGCTAAGGCGATTTCTTGCAAATCAAACGGTATTGGATTAGAAGTATTCGCTAATAAAGTAGTAGTTAATAGTGAACAGACAGAAGTTACTTTACAGACTTGCGAAGGTATTAAAACAGAACTTGATATTAATATCACATCAGATACTGCAGGTAGGTTAATGAATATATGGGAATGCGGTTCACCTGCCTCAGCTGAAGTATATGCTGACGGCGATAACTTTGCTCAGAACGAACCTGTCGATATAACTATTGGTTCAGATGATTGTAATGTATATCTTTATATTTTTAGATGTTATTCAAGAAGTTTGACTAATACTGAATTAACTGCAAATTTTATCGTTGACGGCAAAGATGGTATTGAAATATCAGATAGAGCGAAACTTGCAGACATATACGATACATCAGGTAATATCAGTGTCGAAAAAGTAATTGCTTGTAACCCTGATGCACATGTTATGACATTCCATGCACCTTCTATTTCTGTCGCAAAAACAAATAAAGTAACTGGCTATCTTACTCATACATACACAGCAGGTGGTTCACGCCATACATGGACCGCTGAGAATGTAGAAGATAAGGTTCAGGGTACTTCTTCAGCCGGATATGCAGAGGGCAGTCTAAATCACGATTTTAATTGTAAAAACGGATTTGTCCTTGACGATGGAACAGAGATTGAGAAGTATGCAATGACTGATAATAGCATACCGGTCAATTACTTCAATTTCAAAGTCAATCAAGCAAGTTCGGAAAACACTAACAACACATTTATTAGTGAGTGGTATAACAGATACCAACCTTATATTAGACCTGCAAGAGTCAACAATCCAAAAGTCAGAGATACGGTAGAAGGTCACATGGCGGTACTGTTTTATCATAATACCGGTACAGAGCCGGTTAAGGCAGGTTCTGTAACAGTTCAACCTGATGAAACTATCCTATATGGTATTGGCAATCTTAATAACTCTAAGAAAAATTATGAAGTTTTTGCACAGAATGATGAAGATGATGTTGCAGTAATCGAAATTTGCAATAACACATCAGACTTAAACAGATTTTTAACTGATGATTTATCAACCGAAACCTGGGATGGTGAAAATAGTTACGAATTTAGATACAAAAGTGACAAAATAACAACAGAAGAAGTTATTGCAAAGTGGCAGAAATTACTTACATTTGTTGTTAGTTGCAACCCAGACAAGGCTACAAACTCTCAGTTGACAAAGCCAGTAACATATGGCAAGACAGTTTACAACACTGATTCAGCCGAGTACAGAAAAGCAAAATTCAAAAATGAAATTGGTAATTATGTAATTCTAGATACAGTTCTTTATCATTATCTATTTACATTGTTTTTTAGCATGGTGGACAATAGAGCAAAGAATACCTTCTGGGGCTATTCTAAATCAGCAGATAAGTGGCATTTAGCATTTTCGTATGACCATGATACTGCTATGGGCATTGACAACGAAGGTGGCTTAACACTTAGAGCCGGTTATCTTGATACCGATACAGTAGGTTCAAGGGCAGTGTTCAATGCTTCTGACAGTCTTATTTTCAGACTTGTTAGAGAGACCATGGCCGATGAGCTTAGAACTATGTACATCAATCTTGAAAACAAAGGTTGTTGGGATATAGACGAACTTAACAAGTTTTTTGAAACCAATAGCAACTATATATGCACATCACTTTGGATTGAAGATGCTTATAAGAAGTACCTAGCACCTTATTTGAATAGTGGAACTACTGTTTATATTTCAATGCTCAACGGTAAGAAGAGACTGCAAAGAAGACAGTTTTTAGAGTTTCAAAGACAGTTTATTTCATCTTATTTTATTAGTTCTTACGCAACTAAAACGCAAGGCACTATAAGATGTTATACACCTAGTGAATGGTCAGGAGTAGAACCTGCAAGTGTTATGAATTTAACTGCTTACTATGATACATTTATCACAGTTAAAGCGGGTAGTTCAACATCTCAAATTAGAGCAAATGCAGGTCAAGAAGTTGAACTAAAGCTTGGCGTGTCTCAGATGAATGATACTGAAGTATATATTTATAATTCAGAGTTTATTCAGGATGTTGGCAAACTTGCTTGCTTATATCCCGGTCTTTGTGATTTATCATCAATGATTAGACTTAAAAATCTTAACATTGGTTCAAGTGAAGAAGGTTACAACAACACAAACTTAACTGATGTGGCAGTTAAGAACTGTGAGTCGCTAGAGGTACTAAGCATTGAAAATTGTTCAAACTTTAGCAAATCGCTAGACTTGACTAACAATGTTATGCTTAAGAGTCTGAGTACAAAAGGAACTAACTGCTCAGGTGTAGCATTTGCGAATGGTGGAAAGCTAGAAAATGCAATACTTAATAATAGTATCGCAAGTTTGACGATTAAAAATCTAAAGTATATTAAAAATGTAGTATTAGATGATTACAGTAACATTTCAACTTTGATTGTTGAAAATACTCCTTATTTTTCAACAAATAAAAGCCTTGTCGAACTTGCTACAAGTCTAAAGCGATTAAGACTAATTAACATTAACTGGACTTTAGATAGGGCTGATTTACTCTTAAAGCTATATCAGATTAACGGCGTTAATGATGATGGCTATAATACAGACCATGCAGTTATTACCGGTGATTGTTTAATTACTACAATTTCACAATCAAGGCTTGATAACTTAGCAAAATATTATAATTCACTTAAGGTTACTGCAGTTAAAATCATTCCTGAATTTACTGTTAGATTTATGATTGATGACACTGTTTATTATACCGAACTTGTAGAGCAGGGTTCAGCTGCTACATTACCACCTAATCCTACTAAGGAGCCTACTGCATCAACTCAGTATGAATTCGTTGGTTGGGCTGGTTCTGATTACATTAGAGTAATTAAAGATGTTGATGTGCCTGCTATTTTTAGCGAATCAGTAAGAAAATATCATGTCAGATATTACAATGGTTCTACATTACTACAAGAAAATGAAGTTGAATATGGAGATATTTGTAATTATGAAGGTGAAGAACCTTACAAGTCAGATGATTACTTGTTTGATGGCTGGGACAAGGATGTTACTGCTGTAACAGAAGATACAGACTATCACGCACAGTTTGTCCTCCCAGAACTACCAACTTATAAAGTTGATGATTACAGTTTCTTAGTTTCTGATGATGAGAGTGACAACGCACCCTACACACCGGAAAACATATATGCTATATGTAAAGCCGGTGTTGCTGACCAATACTTTAAGCTTGGCGATAAGATTAAGATTGTAATGACTGACCATTCACTTATTAAGGATGAGATGATAATTCTTAATGTGGCTGATTTTAAACATTTTAAATCAGTAGATGGCAGTAACTTTGCTGAAGCAGTATTTTTATGTGCAGGTGTTTTAAACCAGGGTAGAGTTATTAATTCAACTGCAACAAATGTTGGTGGTTGGGATGCCTCAAGTCTTAATAAATGGCTAAACAGTTCATTGATTAACGCACTTCCACTAAAGTGGCGAAGAATTATTAAATCAGTTAAGGTTCTTGCTTCAGCTGGTGATCAATCCACTAAGATTGTTGAAACAACTGCTAAAATTTTTATTCCGTCACTTGCGGAAGTTGGGGTAAGCACAAATGAATTGCCTTATAAAAATGAAGTAGATACTGAAGCTTTACACAAGACTTTCCCAATTTTTACTACAGTAACTTCAAGAATTAGAAAAACCTTGAATGGTGAAGGAACTGCAAGTTGGTGGTGGCTGCGTTCTCCACATCCTACCTCATCTTCTCAGTTTATGTGTGTTAATAACTATGGCGGCGCCAGCAGTAACAATGCGAATTACGGTAACGGCATTTGCTTTGGCTTCTGCGTTTAATCTTTATTATCAAAAATATCCAGCAACTTCTTGTTGCTGGATATAGTTTTTTATGAGGTGATTAAAATTTCAGTTATTAAAAGTAAGAGAAGCGTATCTAATATAGAATTTCTATATAATGCTAGAAATTTGGAGATTTATAGCATTAAAAAATGTACGAATTTTCCTAAGAGATATACATTCTATATAAGCCAGCCAATAGCAAATGCCTCAGTTAGAATATATGAATTAGCCAAATGTGGCAATAGCATATATCCAACTAATCAGCATGAAATTCAACTAAGAAGAGATTATTTTCTCAAAGCTAAAGCTGAACTTTATAGCCTAATTTCGCAAGTTGAAGTAGCTTGCGAACTGTTTAATATCGAAAATAAGACACTCACATATTGGATGAGTTTAATTAACAACGAAATAAATTTGATAAAAGGTGTCATTAAATCAGATAAGAACAGATATTCTAATCTGTAATAATACGAGGTTTTTCTCTGTAAAGTAATCCTGGTTGCTGTGCTTGTGTGTTGATACTACTACTGCTGTGCTCATCTTCTCAGTTTATGTATGTTAATAACAATGGCAACACCAACAGTAACAATGCGAATAACGGTAACAGCATTTGCTTTGGCTCCTCTCTTAGCAGACAAAGTAGCTTTGTGAAATCAGACTAAAGTGGAGAGAAGGAGAGGAAGACCTTCCTTTTATTATAAAGAGGTAAATAAACAGTTGATGTGTTCAAGAGGACGCTTCTTGCATGGCACGAGTTGTAAGTTATCTTGTGTTTCATTCTTGGTAACACTATGTGCCTATTTTTAAACTTTCAAAATCGGCATACAACTGAGAAAGAAGATTGTAATGACAAGTAAAGAAAGACATGAAGCTAGGTATCTAAGAAGGAAAGCCAAGCGAGATTACAAGAAGTCTCAGAGACTCAAATATATTAATTCTTATGATGAAGTCTTTAGTTTTGATAACCTTTACAATGCGTACAAGCATTGTAGAAAAGGCGTGGCTTGGAAATCTAGCATTCAAAAATACATAGTTCAGGCACCTATTAACTTAGCAAAGACTCATGAAAAACTTATGAATGGAACTTATAGAAGTTCAGGTTTTTATGAATTTAATTTGTTTGAAAGAGGTAAAAAGCGACATATCAGAAGTGTAACAGTTGATGAACGAATAGTTCAGAACTGCTTGTGTGATAACTGCTTAGTGCCTGCATTAAGTAGAACATTTATATATGATAACGGTGCTGCAATTAAAAATAAAGGTTATAGTTTCGCAGTTAAGAGGCTGAATGTTCACCTGCAAAAATATTACAGAAAATTTGGAAATTCCGGATATATTCTTGTTTTTGATTTTAGCAAATTCTTTGATAACATTTCTCACGAACTTGTGAAAAAGATAATTCGTAAGGAAATTGCGAACGAAAAAATTATAAAACTCGCTGAACATTTTATTGATGCCTTTGGGGCCAAAGGTTTAGGACTTGGCTCTCAGATTAGTCAGATACTTTCTTTATCGTCAGCTAATCAGCTTGACCATTTTATCAAAGAAAAATTAAGCATTAAATACTATGGCAGATATATGGATGATGGGTACCTTATTCATCAGTCTAAAGAATATTTGCAAAAATGTCTAAGCTCTATCAAGGCATTATGTTCTGAACTTGGAATAGTTCTCAACGAAAAGAAAACACAAATAGTCAAACTTAGTCACGGTTTTACCTGGTTAAAAATGAGAATTTTTCTTACTGATAGTGGAAAAATCGTAAAGAAAATGTATAAGAGAAGCATTACTAATATGCGACAGAAGTTAAAGAAATTATATAAGAAATATAAAAATAATGGACTTACGCTTGCTGATGCACAAGCTACTTGGCAAAGTTGGTCAGCATATTCAAAACATTTTAGGTCATATCATACAAGAATGAATATGAAAAAGCTATATCTCAATTTATTTTATGGAGGCAAAATATATGAAATATATCGAAGTTATGTCAGCTGATGAAACTACTGTTGGCGTTGAATCAGCTGAAGAATTTGTTTTTGTCAAATATCAAGATAAAAATCAAATTATAATCAGATGTTTAGAAAAAGAGGCTCAGGGTGTCATTAGTGCTGAAAGTGATAGCACTATCTATCAATTATTAGGCAAAGAAAAAATAAAAGGTATAGATGGAGATGTTCTTACTGCAAAATTTATTTGCAAAGAAGATTATGAAAATCTGCAAGCTTTGTTTTCTAACAACGGCAAGAAAGATGATAGTTCTAGCACTGAACCAGACAGCAAGGATGATAATCCTGACACTTCTTCTGTCATGACAACTGCTCAAATGAGAGCAACTATTATTAGTCTATCATCTGATGTGAAAGACTTGAAAGAACAAAATCAAATGCTTACAGAATGCTTGTTAGATATGAGTGAGCAAGTATATGCGTAGGCTTTTGTTTTTAATACTATTTGGCAAAGAAGGAGGTGATGAAATGATGGCTATGCTATGGGCTCAGCAGATTATGCTAGGCAAGAAGACCTTTTCTCAGGTTCCAAGACTTCTTAAGGACCAGGTCAAAGAAATTTTAACAGACAGTGGCTGCGAAAATCTAATTACAGAATGAAGGTGATGCAAAATGAATTTTGTTGTAGAAACCATAGTCAATTATTGGCTTGAGCTTATTCTGACAATTATATCAGGTGTTTGCATCGCAATTATTAGAACTCAGCACAATAAAATTAAGGCTCTCATGGTAGGAACACAAGCCCTTCTCAGAGCAGAACTTATACGCTCTGGTGAGAAGTACACCAAGCAAGGCTGGTTGCCAATTTACGCAAAAGACGCGTTTGACAAAGCTTATAAGTCTTACCATGGCCTTGGTGGCAACGGAACTATGACCGAACTACATGAGAAGGTTATGGAACTTCCAACTAACCAACCAAGTACAAAAAGAAAGGACTGATTATTTATGTCAACAAAAAACATTAAGCAATGGGTTAAAAAAGCAGGAGTGAGAGCAGTAAAAACTGTTGCCCAAACAGCAGTAGCAACTATCGGTGTGTCAGCAACAATGGGGCAGGTTGATTGGCTTGTTGTAGGCTCTACTGCTCTACTATCAGGTATTCTTTCACTGCTAACATCAGTAGCAGGACTACCCGAAATTGATGATGACGAAAAGGAAGGTGAATAAGTAATGCTAAGTAATTCAGGTGGAGACGAAAGAGGTAACATTTCCGGTGGCAAAGCTGGAGATCAGACCGGTACAGAATGGTGGATTATACCATGGTACTCAAGACCATGGAATTGCGTGCTTCGCCACCCAGATGAAAAGGTAAGAAAGAAAATTGCAGACCTTGCAAGGAAAGCTGCAAACAATGACCATATTGGTTATAATCAGTACAATAGAGATAGCTATTATAATGAACTTAAGAAGGTTAATTATAATCCTAGTAAGATTACTAAAAAATGTGATGCAGATTGCTCAGCTGGTGTTATTGCAAATATTAAAGCAACTGGTCATCTACTATGTATCAAGGCTTTGCAGAATATCACTTGTACTTATACCGGTAATATGAGGGAAGCACTATCTGATGTAGGCTTTAAAGTTTTAACTAATAGCAAGTATCTTACATCAGATAACTATCTGCTAGAAGGTGACATCTTACTTAATGATGAATGCCATGTTGCTACTAACTTAACTAATGGCTATAAGGTTACTGAATCTAAAACTGTTAAAGTTAGTCACAATGCTGGACTATACAAGTCAGCTTATCGTGATACAGTTGGCAAAAGCAGTACAGCAGTAAAGACTATTCGCAAAGGCACTACAGTAACTTGGGTGTCTGATGATAGCTTTGGCTGGTCACTGATTAAGTTTCAAGGCAAAACTTATTACATCGCTAATAGTCATATTTGCAAGAGTATAAGTGGACTATCAACCTACAAGATTAAAACCTTTAAAGCAGGCAGTAAATTTCATAGACTTAATGCTAAAGAAACTAAGCTTGAGACCAACACTAAGATTAAGAAAGACTATCGTGTCAGAATCGTATGTACAATCGAATCTGGAAAGTATAAAGGCTGGTATTACGGCAAGCTTATTTCCAGTGATAAGCATAATGGTAAGTCTTATTACATTGAACCTTAAAAAATTAACGATAGAATTAATTTTAATCGTTAATTCTGTTAGTAAATCATTAATTTAATCTTTTTTGAGTGTACAAAACCCCACAGCAGAAATGCTGCGGGGTTTATTCTTTATGAAGAATTTTCGAAAAATTTTAAAAATGTTTGAAAGTTTATCAAAAGATTTAAAAAATGTTTTAAAACTTTAAAAATAATTCAAAAAATCAACTACACCTTTATTTCACCCTTTGAATATCAAAAGTCAGTAAACAAGCCATTATTGGTACATTGTTGTATGACTGTTAATCATGATGTCACTGGTTCGAGCCCAGTTGGGGGAGCCAAAGAAAACGAGTAACCATTTGGTTGCTCGTTTTTTTCGTTTGTTTCCTCTATATATCAGTGGGCTCGAAGGCGAGCGTAAAGAAAACAGTCCGGTGGACTGTTTTTAGCGAGGGGATTTGATGAGTTACTTTAATTCTGATGTGTAACTTTCAAGCGTGGTAGGAAACTTCCTCTAAGCTAAAGTAAGTTGGGGAAATAAATATTATTTAGTTATATTAGTTTAATAGTCTTATGTGTTAGAGTAGCAATAGCTACTCTGTTTTTGTTTATCCCATAGAATCCAACTTGGCTGGTCTGCGATTTTTTTAATTTGCATAGTTTTGTTTTCTATCAATCATTTATCTAACTTAATACTATTCATTATTTTTGGTTGCTTACTTTTTGCGAGGGGTTTTCATCAGTTACTTTAATTCTGATGTGTAACCTTCAAGCGTGGTTGGTAGTTCCCTCTAAGCTAAAGTAAGTTGGGGAGTACTTTAATTTGATTTTTTAATTACATCTTTCTTTTTTATTCTAGGTGACTATTATCTCCGCATTCACATTTTATCTAGAGAATACTATCTACCGTGACAATCCATCCGTCAGCATTCGCTGACACCTTCCTTTACACAAGGAAGGCTTTTGTTTGTGCTAATTTTTAATATCTACATAGGGCAAAGTAACTATCTGAAGATTAGTTTGCTCGGTCCACCAATGTTGGACCCTACAACGGTAACTCAAAATATTTTTTATACTTTCTAGTTAGAAATAATGGATAGTTTCTTCTATGATGATATTTTAAACAAGTTTAAAATATTAAACACTCCTTTGTTACCATTCGGTGATACTTTTTCTGCGAAAACGGCAAACCCTTTATCCCTACTGGACATTTCCCTTAGTAAGGGAATATCTCATGGAGAGAAGTTTTTTTATCTGTGCAAATTTCAAATATCTACATAGGAGAAGTTCTGATTAGAGAAAATTTGTTTCAAGGTATCAGTTGAGTAATTGTCAAAGTAAACCAGTTATAGGTGAAGTTTGATTTGATAATATGAACTTTGAGAAAGTTTCATATAATAAATTTTGCTGAAAAACCCTACACCTTTGAACCTTAATTTCATAAATTTTAATTTATTTTTTGTTGCTAAAAATTTTGATTTTCTGATATAAGTCCCATTTTTGGCATTGCGTTATTTTTTTAGAATGATAAAATATAGGTAAGATAATATTTATTTGCTTTTTATTAATGTTTACATAAGCTGATTTTACATTATTTTTAACGATAGTTAAGGTGTTTGTATGTACGGTGAAATATTTAGGAAAATATATTGAACTTGGTGCTAAAAATGATTATGTAAACGGTAAGAAACTTATCAGTAAGTTATTTGCTGTTACTCCTGATTGGTCGGGTTATTTAGAAAAACAGTAAAAAGAATTAGCTAAAGAAATTAAGAAAATATTAGTTGATATTGAGCATTTGCTTTAGATATGTTTTATTGCTACATTAGGTATTTAATGTAATTATAGAATTCTGAATTTAAAGGGTGATGATAATATGAAAGTAAAATATATAGGTGAGATTAGCCACCCATTAGAACTTATTAACGGCAAGGTATATGAGCGTCTAGGTGAAGAAGGACCTTTTTATAGGGTTATTGATGAAACTGATGAGGATTATTTGTATCCGAAAGAGGAATTTATTGTTGTTGAAGATTAAGTATATAGGAGAAACCGATTTTTTAGTGCTTACTCATAATATTATATATGATGTAATTTCTATTGAAAAAGAATGGTATAGAATTATTGATGACAGTGGTGAAGATTATCTTTATCCACCTGAATTATTTGAAATTGTTGAATCATAAAGGGTGAATATTAATATGACAGAAGAATTTAATAAATTTTTGAAATGGTCATATCTTGACCATAATTGTAGCCGTAGAATAGAGCCTGATGCACCGAAAGAAATAAAGATTGAGGCTAAGAAAGCTGATAAAGATTATTTTAAGAGAACCGGTAGGCATATGCTTAAGATTGATTATTAATTTTTATCTATTATTTTTATAGAAAAATTAATAATCGAACTATTGACAACAGAAGAGAATATTGAATCGATATGAACAATGAAAAATCACTAATAGAAAAATTGCAAAGTGGTGATAAAATTATTTGTCTAGAATGTAAGAAGGATTTTTATATTTCTGCAACTAAAGATATTAGTAAATCATTAGAATTTTATTGTCCAAACTGTAAAAGTATTGTAAGGTTCACACCTAATATTTTGGTTTTGTAATTGAGGTAATGTTATGACAGGAAAATTTGATAAGTTTTATATATGGATGACACCACCAAAGAATGGCTTTAGAAGTATAAAGAAAGATGCACCGGAAGAAATAAAGATTAAGGCTAAGAAAGCTGATGAAGATTATTTTAAGAAAACCGGTGGGCATATGTTGAAGATTGATTATTAATTTTATAGAGGTATTATTATGACAGAATTAAGCGATATTGATAGACTTAGAAAAGGTGAAAAGATATTGTGTCATACTTGCCATAAACATTATTATGATGTTTCTTATTCAAAGAGAGATTTTGTGAATTATTTTCATTGTGAAGACCCTAATTGTAAGGGCTTTGTGCATGAACAGAAAAATATAATGGTTGAATAATAAGTGAATTCCTATTATAAAAGAGTGGGCTATATTGATGGATAACAAAAGAAAAATTATTGATGAATTCCAAGTACTAAATATAGGGTAATTGTAGTTGAGTCAATTCCTAATATTGTTTTTGATAAAGTGAAGATTAATGGACAAATATATGAGTGAGTCCCAACTTCCGATATGAAAAATTGTGTTGTATTTTTATATGATGGTAATGATACTTTCCTAAATTGTGAAGTAGAATTTATATTATAAAAGTAGGTGCTTTATGACAAAAAATAAATAACTTTTAGTGATATTAACTATTTAAAAAGCAAAAAATCCTCTACTAACTATTAACTTAGTTTGGTAGGGGAAATTTTTTTGAAAAATTTAAAATAAATGCACTTTTTTTGCAATATAAATCGTTTTATATATGTGTAGAGTAACTTTATATTATATAGATTTTATTCAATATTTTACCACTGATAATGACGATAAATATATAATATTCTATGTTTTATAACAATATTGTAAGATAAGGTTATTTTTTAACCAGTTTTATTGACATAATTTGTTTTTTAAAATAAAATAGGTAAGGTAACGAGAGGTTTATAAGTCGAATGTTGTAAATTTTATGGAGGAACATAATGAAAAATGTGTTAGAATTTTTTGAACATACAGTTGAAAAATTTCCTAATAAAGTCGGCTTTACTGATGAAAACAGATGTTCTACTTTTTCAGAAACTATGGAAAAGTCAAAGAAAATCGGTACTTCACTTTTACAGTATGGCAACAGAAAAGCAGTAGCAATTTTAATTGATAAAAACTGTAACTGTATTGACAGTATGTTGGGTACACTTTATGCCGGAGATTTTTATGTTGTTGTGGATGTTCATTCACCTAAGGATAGAATTATAAACATTCTTTCTTCACTTGATGAACCTATTATTTTAACCGATAATTCTTCTTTACAGTTGGCTAATGAGGTTAGCAGTAATGAAACAATAGTTGTCTATGAAGAGGCTATTGAAAATACTGTTGATAATGATGGTCTTGATAGCGTTAGAAGTAATATGATTGATATGGATATTGCCTATATCCTATTTACAAGTGGTTCAACAGGTATGCCTAAAGGAACTGTAATCAGCCACAGAGCCTTGATTAGCTATATTAATTGGGTAACTGAAGAATTTAAGTTTGATGAAAATACTTCATTTGGTAGCCAAACACCACTATACTTTAGTATGTCAGTTACCGACTTTTATTCTACAGTTAAGTGTGGCTGTACTTACAACATTATTCCAAAGAAGTATTTTTCTTTCCCACTAAATCTTGTGAATTACTTAAATGAAAAGAAAGTCAATACAATTTATTGGGTACCTACTGCAATTTCAATTCTTTCTAACTGGAAGGTGTTTGATGTTGCAAAGCCTGAATATTTAAGGACTGTACTTTTTGCCGGTGAGGTTATGCCAACAAAACAACTTAACTACTGGATAAAAAGTCTTGATAATGATATTATATATGCAAACCTATTTGGCCCAACAGAAACAACAGATATTTGTACTTTCTATAGAGTAAACAGGGAATTTGCAGATGATGAAAGTTTGCCTATCGGTATTCATTGTGATAACTGTCAGGTGTTTATTGTTAAAGAAGATGGCACAGAGGCCGGTGTTGATGAAGAAGGTGAGCTTTATGCTCGAACAACCTTTATGGCTGATGGTTACTACGGTAATCCTGAAAAGACTGCTGAGGCTTTTGTACAAAATCCACTTAACAAGTATTATCCTGAAAGAGTATACAAAACCGGTGATATTGTTAAGATGAATGATAAGGGTGAGATTATATACATTTCTCGTAAAGATTTTCAGATTAAGAGAAGTGGTTACAGAATCGAACTTGGAGAAATTGAGGCCGGTGCAAACAGTGTTGACGGTGTAAAGGGTTGTGCTTGTATCTTTAACAAAGAGGATAACTGCTTGGCACTTGTTTATGAAGGAAAATCAAAAGATAGTGACAAGGTTATGGATGCAGTAAGGAACAAAGTTCCATCATATATGTATCCTGACAAAATTATCAGAGTCAAGGAACTTCCTAAAAATGCTAACGGAAAAATTGACAGAAACTATCTTACTAAAAATTATAAAGAACTTTAAGGAGAATTATTATGGAAACAGTATTAGAAATTTTAGCAAAAGTAAAACCAAATGTAGATTTTAAGAATGCAACTGCGATTGTTGATGACGGACTACTTGACTCAATGGATATTGTTATGCTTGTTGGTGAGCTTAATGATGAATTTGACATTGAAATTCAGGTAACAGACCTTGTACCTGAAAACTTCAATACAGTTGATGCTATTGTAAAAATGGTAGAAAGACTAGAGGATGAAGACTAATATATGGAAATTACTTCCCTTGTCTTTTTAGCATTTGTTAGTGTAACTTTTGTTGTATATTACTTAATTCCTAAAAAGTATCAATGGGTAGCGTTGCTTAGCGCATCACTACTTTTCTTTGTTACTTCAAGTGCATTGCTAACCTTATATATGCTGTTTACTACTGCAGTAATATATTTTGGTGCAAAGGGAATACAAAAATACAAAGATGAATTTGCTAAAAAGAAAAAAGAACTTCCAAAACCTGAACGAAAAGTACTGAAAGAACAACTAAAGAAAAAGCAGAAGAAAATTCTGATTCTTTGTGTTGTAGTTGTAATTGCAGTTTTGGTTTTGACAAAGTACTGCAACTTCCTTGGTGGTATTGTCAACGGAATTGCAAGTATTTTTACTTTAAAAGATTTATTACCTGAGTTTAATATTTTGTTGCCACTTGGTATTTCTTACTACACACTAATGTCTGTCAGTTACATTACCGATGTGTACAGAGGTACTATTAAAGCAGAAGTTAACCCACTAAGGGTGCTACTGTTTGTTTGTTATTTTCCACATATTGTAGAAGGTCCTTTCGACAGATACGGTGACCTTGACAAGCAGTTTAGAACACCTCATAAGTTTGATTATGACAAGATAAGGCGTGGTGCTATTCTTGTAATGTACGGTTGTTTTAAGAAACTAGTAATTGCCGACAGAATAGGATTTTTCCTACCTAAAACATTTGTAAAGATAGATAACTATTCCGGTACAGCAGTATTTATCGGTATGGTACTGTATACTTTTCAGCTATATGCAGACTTTTCAGGTTGTATTGATATTATCAGTGGTGTGTCTGAAATGTTTGGCATTAAGGTTGCAGAGAACTTTAAGCAACCATTCTTCTCAAAGTCTATTGATGAATTCTGGAGAAGATGGCACATTTCCCTTGGTGCATGGCTAAAGGAATATGTGTTCTATCCTGTCAGCCTTTCAGGTCACTTTAAGAAGGTAAATACCTTTACAAAGAAACATATCAAAAGTCAGCATATTGTTGGCTTTATCACAATAGCCTATACATTGTTCTTTGTGTGGTTCTGTAACGGCTTGTGGCATGGTGCAAGTTGGCTATATATTGTTTATGGACTTTACTACTATGTACTGATGATGCTGGGTAAATTTACCGAACCTTATACAGATAAACTGGCTAAGAAGCTACATATTAATAAAGAAAGCAAAGGCTACTCTGTATTTCAGGTTGCAAGAACAGTTGTTATTGTAAATGTTGGTATGCTACTGTTTAGAAGTAGCACACTTGTTGAATTTGGCAAACTGTTTGGCAAAATGTTTACTTCAATCAACTTTATGGATTTTTGTTCAATTATAAAAATCCAAGACGGTATTATATTAGCCGTTGGGTTTGTGGTTATGTTACTGGTTGGCATTATTAAGGAAAAAGGCATTGATATTCGTATGTGGCTAATCGAACATAACTTTGTTATCAGATGGCTTGTTTATTACTTCTTGTTGTTCTCAACTATTATCCTTGGTGCTTATGGTATTGGATATGGTGGAGCTGCAGCAATTTATGCACAGTTTTAGGAGATAGGTTATGAAGAAAAATTGTTGTATAATTATTAGAAGTATTTGCTTTATGCTAATATTTGTTGGATTGCTTTATTATTTTTGTTATGTATTAACAGTAAGAAATGTAGAGAGGTATCCTGTTAGAAATGGATTTTGGCAGACTTATGATGCTGAAGAGGACAATTCTATTGATGCTTTGTTTGTTGGTGACTCATCAATCTTTCATTCAATAAATCCTATGCAGATTTGGAAGGATAAGAAGATTACTACATACAACCTAAGCTATGCAGTTATGAAACCACAAGAGGCTTATTTTGACCTAAAAAGAGCTTTCAAGACTCAGTCACCTAAGACAGTATTTGTTGAAAGTCAGTTTATGGTGGAAACCGAAAGTGATAGCTTTGACTATTTTACTGATGATACAAAGGAAATTGCAGGTTTTATAAATGACCAAATCGGTGGTACTTTGGATAATTTTTTCCCAATTATGAAGTACAAAAGATCATGGAAAAATTTAACCTTTAGGGACTTTGTTTCTAATCATCCAAACAAAATTCGCAGTATTTATAAAGGTTATAACCTTACTATGAAAACTGTTTCATACAACGGTACACATGGCAAGAAAAGCAAAGACAGAGCTTGTTTTGCTGATGAAGGTGAGATTTACTTTAAGAAAATTTATAACCTTTGTAAGAAAAATAATTGCAATGTTGTTCTTCTGAATATGCCTCAGGGTAATGCTTGGAACAAAATAAAGCACAACTTTGTTGCTAAACTAGCAAAGGAATATAACATAAAGTATTATGACTTTGATATGAATTTAAATAAATGGTTGCCTAACTTTTCTTGGAAAACCGATACAAGAGATGCAGGACATCACTTAAACTATAGTGGTGCTAAAAAAGTAACCGGTTTGATGGAAAAATATATGGTAGAAGATTTAGGCTTTAAACCATCAAAGGTTTCTGAAAGTGTCAGAAAACAATGGAATAGAGATGTAAATGACTTTTATCAGGTTGCAGATTTCTTGAAAGCAAGAGAAATGACTAAGGATAGTCCCGAATTCCCACAACCGTTGAAACCTGACTTTTTACCACCAAAATTTTAATTTACGCAAGTGGCAGTATGTACTGTCACTTTTTTTTAGAATAATAAAATTGTAACAATAATCCTTTGGAAATCTAAAAATTATAAATGATGAAAAAAACAGAATTCTTATCTGTGCTACAGAAAAGATTAGAAAAGCTATTACCAACACAAAAATACGGCAAAGTAATTCTAAAAATGCCAAGACTGTTCTTTACTTTGCAGAAAAGATGATTGATTTTGAAAAGTCCGACTATATAGTTGGACTTTTTTAGTAGAAAAAGTGATATTATTGTCAATTTGACTAATATAATATTTAATTATGTTTATATAAAATGGCTAATTAATACCTTGATAAATAGTTAACATTGTTATTAAATTGTTTCCAAGTGTAAAACTGTAGTGAAAATGACTAATGTTTTGTGCAATATGCCAAATGAAATACAATATTATAGTGAATAATGATGAAAATGTTTTGTGCAATGTGCTTAATTGTGAACAGAATATTAATATAATATTCATATATTATTAAAAAATTGTATAAAAAGTAATAATTGAAGAAAAAAGCCTTGCATTATCTGTGCAATAATGATAGAATATAAACATCTTAAGAGAGCAAAAACTCTCAAAAAACTTCAAAAAGCTTTTTCCAATCTTTTGTATTGTTTTGTTATATTTCATAATGTTCTTTTTTCTGGGAAGACCCTCTTATCTTATGAGAGGGCTTTTTCCTTTTGTCCAAAATATGTAAAATCAAAATTTTCTATAATATGTAGATTATTAATTAATATTAATAATTTTGTTACACTTTTGTTATTATATGTGGTATAATTATATATAAGAGTGATTTTTATTTATAGGGAGGATTTTGATGAAAAAATTATTATGCGTTATTATGACAGTAGTCCTGTTTGCTACTACTATTGCAACAGTTTGTGGTGCAACACTAGGTCAGCAAAGTAATGAATTTGCCGAACCACTAAACTCTTGGCGTTACAAGAATGGTTTGCCAATTAGGGGTATTGAAAGTGTCGGTGCATCTAAGAGTAGCAAGGCTTGGAAAAGAACTTCAAAGGGCTTTGTAAATAACTACGGTCAGGTTATTCAAGGTGCTACTATGAAAGGTATTGATGTGTCACAATGGAACGGTAACATTAACTGGGCAAAGGTTGCTAAAAGTGATGTTGACTATGCTATTATACGTGTTGGTTATGGTGATAACTATACATATCAAGATGATACATACTTCAAGAAGAATGTTCGGGGCTGTATTGACAACAAAATTCCTTTTGGTGTGTATATTTATTCCTATGCAGTAAACACATCAATGGCTAAGTCTGAGGCTAACCATGTACTTCGTTTAATAAATGGTTTGAAGTTGGATTTTCCTGTATATTTTGATATGGAAGACAATAGTCAGTTAAAAGGTACTAACAGAGCTACAAGAGGTGCAATTGCCAAAACATTCTGTAATGCAATTACTGCTAAAGGTTATAAGGTAGGCATCTATGCTAACCTTAATTGGTGGAATAACTACCTAACTGATAAGGCATTTAATAATTCAAAGTGGTATAAGTGGGTTGCACAGTATAACTCACAATGTGATTATAAAGGTGCTTATCAGATGTGGCAGTCAACAAGTAGTGGTGTTATTGACGGTGTAAGCAGTGCTTGTGGTACTTTTGACTTTAACTTCTGGTTTGGCAAAACTATCACTTCATCATATGCTCAACCGGTAAAACTAAGCAACACTAACTATACTTTTAAGTATTACGATAAAGAAATCAGCAAAAAGCTAACTGCTACTGTGTATACAACTGATAAAGAAAGAGGTGTTAAGTGGAGTAGCAGTAATAAAGATGTAGCTACTGTTGATTCTAACGGTAAGGTGGTAGCAAAGGGTCAAGGAACTTGTTACATTACTGCAAGAGCAAAATTTGATACTACAAAACTTGCAAGATGTAAGGTAAAGGTTCAGCAGATGGTTATTGATGTTAAGTCAAGTAAAAATATTGTCAGACTTGAAAAACCCGGTTCAAGTTATACTCTAAAGGCTACCTGTACACCTACTAATGCTGATGATAAAAGTGTTAAGTGGAAAAGCTCAAATACTTTGGTAGCAACTGTAAATGCAATAGGTAAAATCTTAGCAAAGAAAAAGGGTTCTTGTACTGTTACTGCTACAACAAATGACGGTACTAAGCTAACAACTGCTTGTAAGGTGACAGTTAAGAAACAGACTGTTACTAAAGTTGCACTAAACAAAAAGTCAGTTGCACTTAATAGAGGCAAAAAGCTAACTCTAAAGGCTACTTGTACACCAAGAAATGCATATAATAAGTCAGTTACTTGGAGTACAAATAATAAGAATGTTGCAGTTGTAAACTCTAAGGGTAAAGTTACTGCTAAGAGAAAGGGTAATTGTTATATTACTGCTACTGCAAAGGATGGTAGCAAAAAATATGCAAGATGTAAGGTAGTTGTAAAATAAAACGGTGGCAAAATTACTTTGACGGTATATTATGTACTAGGGATTATTCCCTATCAACACCATCAATAGTAATAAAAGAAAAGAAGCTTACCAACTAAAAATACCATTTATTATACCTCCAAAATCAACGGCTCTTGCTTATTATTTTTAATAGGCAAGAGTTTTTTCTACATTTATCTTGTTGCAAATATGTTAAAAATATGTTATTGTTTAAGTTAGAGGAGATGGCATTTATGAAGAAAAATAAGGTTATAGCAATTATTGGTGTATTTTTTTCAGCAGTAGCACTGATTGCTTCTGCAGTGGAACTTTGGTATTGTATTGTACATAATATTAATTTTTTGATTATGCCAATTCTTCTGGTTGCAGTTATGTTAATTGTACTGGTTGCTAATATTGTAAACTTAGTGAGAATTAATAAATACAACAAAAAGTTTTCTGAAAAATAATTAAAGTAAGGGATCGTATGGACTTTTATCTACAGTATGGTAATTATTTATCAAACATCTTACAATCACTTATAAAGAACAAAAAACCTGCCCAACCTGATTTTCAAATTGATTGGAGCAAGTTTTTTCACTTTTGTATGCATCATAAGGTTGCAAATATGGTGTATCTTTCAATTAAAGATTTTAATGTACCAAAAGAAGTTTTAAGAAAATTTAAGGATGCTTACAGTAAACTTACTTTTATTGAGGCTAAACAAGAAATTTATTCCACAATGGTTTATTCTGCTTTTGAAGATAATGAAGTTTCTTTCTTACCGGTTAAGGGAATTTTGATAAAAAAGCTATATCCTGTAGAAAATTACCGTAGTAGTGGTGACATTGATATTCTTATTAAAGATAGTGACTTTGAAAAGTCCTGTAAAGTCCTTGAAAGCCTAGGCTACAAAACTTTTGAAAAGCCCAATAAAGGCAATGACTATCATATTAGTTATGAGAAAAATTCAGTACATATTGAGCTACATTCTTCCTTAGCTCCTAAGGACTCTAATTTTTATGATTATTTTAACAAGTCATTTCATAGGGCATATTTAAAGGAAAATTCAAAGTTTCATTATCTTTTAAATAATGAAGATTTCTATATTTATACTCTTTACCATCTTTATAAACACTTTGTTAAGGGTGGGGTAGGTGTTAGATATTTTCTTGATATGTACCTTATAAATGAGAAAATGACCTTTGATAATACCTACCTAAACAGTGAACTGAAAAAGTTAGGACTGTTTGACTTTAACGAAACGGTAAAGGAACTTTATCAGGTGTTTTTTGAAGATAAAAGTCAAGATAATAGGCTTATGGAACTTTCAAGATTTGTATATATCAGTGGTGCTCATGGTGAACAAACATTCTTTGCAATGTCAATGATTTCACCTAAAGACACCAAGAAAAAGGGTTTTTACTTTACCAACAAAATCAAGTATTTTTGTGATGCATGGTTTATCGGCTATGATGCAATGAAAGAAAGGTACAAGGTGCTTGTTAACCACAAATGGTTACTTCCTTTTTGCTACATTCACAAAGGCTTTTATACTTTAATAAAAAAGCCCAAGGCAATTGTTCGTGAAAAAAATCAGATTGCCAATATGAACAAAGATGTGAAGAACTACATTGACTCAATAAATAAAATGGCAGGAATTTAAGAAAAATTTCTGCCTAAAAATAAACACATTTTTCTGCTTTCCTAATAATATATAATGTAAACGGAAAGGAGGAAACCCAAATGTGTAACTGTTTTGGCAATGGAAATTGTTGCTGGATTATTCTTTTAATCATCATCTGCTGTGGCTTCTGTGGTGGTAACGGCAATTGTGGCAACTCAAATGATTGTGGCTGTGGTTGTAACGGTGGCTGTGGTTGCTAAAACCATAAATCGTAACCCTGTAACAATATAGATTTTTTAATTTTTAAATTTATAATTCGTAGATTTTTAATTCAAAGATAATCTCTGATTGTCTTCTTAAAAAAGCCTCACCGTAATAATGGTGAGGCTTTTGCCTTTTGTCTATGTGTTTTTCAATTTTGTTTGTGCGTTAAGATTAATTTGATAAATTTGGGTTTGTGGTGCTAGAACTTGCCTTGTTGTGTGGTAGATATTTAGAATTAATAGAAACCATCCAGCCTTCCTTGTGTAAAGGAA
>OLRJ01000215.1_pt1 | contig 59374 bp, 43 predicted proteins | sample 1672741 | NCBI WGS metagenome assembly OLRJ01 (sample SAMEA3136719, study PRJEB25190) | human gut metagenome | biome: human gut; feature: human-associated habitat; material: faeces | place: Austria | collected 2013 | reverse complement strand
AAGCCGCGCCCGGGGTCACCGCGCTCGAGGCGGCATCCCCGTCGCTCTGCGCGAACGCCTCCAGCTGCGACTGGCTCCCCCACAGCCGCGCATAGGCGCCGTCCCGTGCGAGCAGCTGGGAGTGCGTGCCATGCTCCGCGAGTTTTCCCTGTTCAAGGACATAAATCGCATCGGCTTGCTCGATTGCCGACAAGCGGTGCGAGATCATGATGACCGTGTGCCTGCCCGCAAGCTCGCGCGCGGCAGAGATGATAGCGGCCTCGCTTTCGGCGTCGATATTGCTCGTGGCCTCGTCGAAGATGTAGATGGGCGAGTCGTGCAGCAGGGCCCGAGCGAACGCCAGGCGCTGACGCTGGCCGCCCGAAAGGTTCGCGCCCTCGGCTGCAATCTCCATATCGAGCCCACCCGATTCGCGCACGAAGCCCGCCAGCCGGCACTTCGCGAGGGCCCCCCACAGCTCCTCGTCGCCAGCGTCGGGCTTGGCAAGCAGCAAGTTCGAGCGAAGCGTTCCCTTGAACACGTAGCTCGAAAACGGCACCGTGGTGATGGTCTTGCGCAGCGACTCGGCCGAGATATCGCGCAAATCGATTCCGCCAATGCTGACCTCGCCCGCATAGCGCGCGTTCGCGCCCGACAAAATGCCCGCAAGCGTCGACTTGCCCGAACCGCTCTCGCCCGTCACGCCGATGAAGCTGCCGCACGGCGCCGAGAAGTCAACCCCCTCAAGCACCTGGCGCTTCCCGTCGTAGGAGTACCCGACACCGCGGCATTTCACGCGCGCATCGTGCGGATCGAGCTTGCAGGCGCCGTCGACGGGCAGGGGCGCATCGAGGATTGCATACATCTTCTCCGCCGCAGCCATGCCGCCCATGGCCGTGTGGAAGAACGAGCCCAGCGTGCGCATGGGAATGAAGAACTCGCTCGACAAAAACACGATGGAGAAGGCCGCCGCGAACGTCGCCGCGCCGCAAGAGAACTGCCACAGCACGGCGATCATTCCCACCGCCGCGCCGCCGAACGCGAAGAGATCCATGACAGTGATCGAGTTCAACTGCATCGTGAGCAGGCGCATCGTCGCCTTGCGGAAGCTCTCCGCCGCCCCGTTCATCTCCTCGTGCTTGCGCGCGTCGGCGGAATAGATCTTGAGGGTCGTGAGGCCCTGGATCGCTTCGAGGAACATGCTGCCCAGATCGGTGTAACTGCCCCAGTAGTTGCGCATGGTGCGGCGCGCAATTTTCTGCACGCAGACGATGGATGCGGGAATGAGCGGCACGCACACGAGCAGCGCCACGGCGGCGGGAAGCGACAGGGGCGAAAGCGCCACGAACAGCGTCAAGGGCGCGAGCAGGGCGTAGAAGAGCTGCGGCAAGTATTGGCCGAAGTAGCTCTCAAGCTGCTCGGTGCCCTCGACGCTCACCTGCACGGCGACGGCCGTCGCCACAGTCTCGCTGTAAGCGGGCCCGAGCGCTGCGAGCTTGTCGTAGACCTGCTGGCGGATGGAACATTTCGCGCAAGAAGCGGCCTTACGGCCCATGCGCTGCGCCGCCGTCTGGCATATCATGCGCACCACGATTGCCGCCGCCGACACCGTAAGCACACCGATCGCCATGCCCGCGTCAGCCGCGCCCTCGAGCGTCGCCTGCAAGAACAGGCCGATGACCACGAACAGCGCGATATTGCACGCAAGGGCCACCCATTGAAGCGCCACGTCGGCGACGATGAACTTGACAGCGCCCGGCACCATCGAAAGCAAACGTTTATCGAACACGTCTTCCCCGTTTTCATTCATGCGAAGCTTGAAAGTTATACGTGGCTAATGGTAACCCACGAGATACTTTTTGGGGAGAGAAAGTCGGAAAGACTACTCAGGCGGCACAAAACACCTGGTCGGAAAGCCGCAGTTCGCCTGCAATCACATATGCCGCCGCCCAAAGCTGCGCGCGCGGCGAAAGCTCGCCTAGCGGGCGCGGCGAGACGCTGCCACCGCCTTATTCCGCAGCTATGCGTGCGTAGTCTTGCCGCATTCCTCGTAAATGCGCGTGACCTCGAGCTCGTATTGCTTGCGCGCTCCCTTCACCACCGTGTCCAGGATCAGGCCGCACGAGAACGACAGCATCCCCAAGAAGATGAACGCCACGGCCAAAAGCGCGGTCGGCAGCTTCGGAACGAGCCCCGTATGAGCGAACTCCCAGATCACAGGCACGCCGAACAAAAGACCGACCACGCACAGCAGAAGACCCAGAAGCGAGAAGAGCGCGAGCGGGCGGTAATCCTTGAACAGCGAGAGGATCATCATGAGCACCTTCATGCCGTCGGAGAAGGTATTGAGCTTGCTTTCGGAGCCCTCGGGACGGTCGCGATAATCGATAGGAACCTCAGCGATACGCCATCGCTTGTCGACCGCGTGGATCGACAGCTCCGTCTCGATCTCGAATCCCGGCGAGAGCACCGGCATCGATTTCGCGAACACCTCGTTGTAGGCGCGATACCCCGTCATGACGTCGGAGAACTCGAACCCGTAGATCGCTTTGATGAGGAAACGGACGAGATTGTTTCCAAAGCCGTGGAAGGCGCGGTCGTTTTCCTCGCCGTAAGTGCCGTTCGACAGGCGGTCGCCCACCACCATGTCGGCCTCGTCGTTCATAAGCGGCGCCAAAAGCTCGGGCGCGGCCTCGGCGGGATAGGTGTCGTCGCCGTCAACCATAATGTAGTAGTCGGCGTCGATATCGCGCATCATCTGACGCACGACGTTGCCCTTCCCCTGGCGACGCTCGACGCGAACCTGCGCACCATGCTCGCGCGCGATGTCGCCCGTGCCGTCGGTGGAGTTGTTGTCGTAGACGTAGATTGAAGCGTCGGGCAAGACGCGCCTGAAGTCGTCGACCACCTTCGCGATAGTGAGCGCTTCGTTGTAGCAGGGAATGATGACGGCGACGGAGGGCTTCCCCGTGCGATTGGTGGTGTTATCGGCAGCCTCAAGGCTCATGTAGGTGCTCCTCGCAAATATGTGCAATCAGCCGCGCCGCAGCGCGCAACTCAAAACTTCTAACCAGTGAATGCTAGGGGATGAAAGCCCGAACCGAGGCGGCGTCAAGGGAAAAACAGGGAATCAGAGGAGAACGCGCCGCGGGCAGCTCGCTGTGATAGAGTTCACGCGGGCTGAAACCGCCTGCGCGCGAGACTTGAGCGCGCTTATTGGGACCGCATATGGGGCGCACGCTTGAGACGCGCGCTCGAAAGGCACTTGGATATCGTGAAGAAACTTATCGCACAGCTTATGAAATTCGGCGTCGTCGGCGTGATCGCGTTTATCATCGACTACGGCCTGCTCGCTCTTTTGACGGAAGTTTTCGGCGTGAACTACCTGGTGAGCGCCACGATTTCTTTCACCGCGTCCGTCATCTTCAACTACCTGGCCTCGATGCGCTACGTTTTCACCCACAAAGAGGGGATGAGCCGGCGCCGCGAGTTCATCATCTTCGTGACCTTGTCGGTGATCGGCCTTATCATCAACAACCTCTGCATGTGGGCAGGCGTCGAGCTCGCGCATATCCACTACCTCATCACCAAGATCGGCGCCACGTTCATCGTCATGGTGTGGAACTTCGTCACGAGGAAAATCTTCCTCGATGGCGGAGACGCGCCCGCCGAAACGCCGAGCGAGAGCTAGGCCACAGCGTTTACGATGGAAGCTATGGAACACACTGGCGAAATGGACAACGAGCTCGCGCAGCAGCCTACCACGCCCGAAGGGGCATCGGGGGTTGCGCGCAAAGATGCTCCTGAGCAGGTGCTTGCCGACACAAACGAGGGCTCGCCCGACGACGCACCCGAGCAGCAGCCCGGGGCCAACGCCCCCGGCGACGCAACGCGCCCGACGGTCATCGTGATGCACGCCTCCGTCGGCTCGGGCCATCGCAGTGCGGCGAACGCTGTCGCGCAGGCGCTCGAGCTTTTGCGCGACGACCCGTCCCTTCGCGATGGTGTCCCCTGCCCCGAGGACCTGAATGTCGAAGTGCTCGACGTGCTCGACTTCGGCCGCATGCGCATGAACGGCGACAAGATGGCGTCGATGTTCACCGGCCCGACGCGCCCCATCTACGACCTCACCTGGCGCTACACCCTCACGGGGCGCCTTCTGTGGGCAGGCGGCACCGCCTGGTCGCGCATCATGTTTCCCCGTTTCACCGAGCACGTGCGCAAAACCAAGCCCCTCGCCATCGTCTGCACGCACATCACCGCCGCCAACGTCGCCGTCGGCGCGCGCATGATCACCGGGCAGTCCTTCCCCATCGTATGCGTCCCCACCGACTACGAGACCGAAGGGCTGTGGCCCCATCTGCACAGCGACCTTTTCTGCGTCGCGAACGAGTCGATGGCCGAGACCCTACGCCCGCGCAAAGTGCCCGAAGAACGCATCACAATCACGGGCATCCCCGCGCGGCCCGCGTTCCGCAAGACCTACGACAAGGCCGCAGGGCGCGAGAAGTTCGGACTGCCGCATGACAAGCGCATCGTACTGGCGCTCGCGGGCGCGTATCTCCCCACGCCCTACGTGCGCTTTCGAGAGGCGCTTGACAAGATGCTTCCCTACCTGCACCGTTTCAAGAACACCCACCTCGTGATCGTGGCGGGCGCCGACGCGGAATACGCCGCCCATCTGCGACGGGAATGCGAGGAGCTGGGAATTCTAAACGCCACGGTGCTCGAGTACGTGGAAGGCATGGCCGAACTCATGGCCGCGAGCGATCTTGTGATTTGCAAGCCTGGCGGGCTTACCGTGACCGAGTGCCTCTGCGCGAAAGCGCCCATGATCCTGCTCGGGCGCGCCTATGGCCAGGAGAACATCAACGTGCGCATGCTGACCTCGCTCGGTGCCGCCCTGCACGTAACGACCGCGCGCGAGCTCGTCGGAGCGATGGGGCATGTCGATGCGAACCCCGCCATCGTGGAGGCGATGCTCACGCAGGGCTCCTTCCTGCGCCGCCCGAACGCGGCGATCGACATCGCTCGCAACGCGTTGCGTCTGGCCGCAGCCGAGCCGAGCACTGATGCGCGCATGCGCAAGAAGCATTTCCTCCACTTCTACTGGGGGCACACCCCCGCACACATCCGCTAATACACTCGGCATCGCGCCGAGATGGAAAGGAACAACCGAACGATTATGGCTTCATTCGACGATCTGGGGCTTAGCCCCAAGGCGCTTGCCGCCGTCGCGTCCCTCGGCTACAAAGAGCCGACCCCCGTGCAAGAACGCGCGATCCCGCTTGTCCTCGAAGGACACGACATCATTGCCGCCGCGAAGACGGGAACAGGAAAAACCGCCGCTTTCTCGCTTCCCTCGATGGATAAGCTCGGGCATGCGAAGGGTGAGCGCGGGCCGCTCATGCTTGTCGTCACCCCGACGCGCGAGCTTGCCGCACAAATCGCAGAGGTCTGTGAGGCCGTGGCGAAATCGACCCACCACCGCGTGCTTTCCGTCGTGGGCGGCGTGTCGTACAACCCGCAGATCAGCGCCCTGAAACGCGGAACCGACGTGCTCATCGCCACGCCGGGGCGCCTGATCGACCTCATGGAGCAGAAGGCCGCGCATCTCGATCGCGTGGAGGTGCTCGTGCTCGACGAGGCCGACCGCATGCTCGACATGGGCTTTCTGCCGTCGGTGAAAAAGATCGTCGCCGCCACGCCGAAAACGCGCCAAACGCTTTTGTTCTCCGCCACCATCGACCGCTCGATCGAGGGGGTTGCGGGCACGTTCTTGCGCGACCCCGAAGTGGTGGAGATCGCGCACAAGGGCGAGACCGCCGACACGGTCGACCAGTGCATCGTGCATGTGCCGCAGGTGCTCAAGGCCGACCTCCTGCGCGCGACGATCGCTGCATGGGGGCACGAGCGCGTCATCGTGTTCGCCCGCACGCGCAGCCGCGCCGACGCGACGTGTCGCCGCCTGAAGCGCGCTGGGTACTCGGTGGAGGCCATCCACTCGAGCCGCACGCAGAACCAGCGCCGCCGTGCGCTCGAGAACTTCGCAGCCGGGACGACCGACATCCTGGTGGCCACCGACGTGCTCGCCCGCGGCATCGATGTCGACGAGGTGAACTACGTCGTGAACTACGATTTGCCCACGCAGGCGGAGGATTACGTGCACCGCATCGGGCGCACGGGGCGCGCAGGCGCGAAGGGCCGCGCGATTTCCTTCGTCACGCCCGAGACGCAGGAAGCGCTCGCCGACATCGAGAAGTTCACGAAGCGCGAGATTCCCGAGGTGCGCATCGAGGGCTTTGACGAGGAAGCGTGCGCCGTGGCCGCCGCCGAACGCGCCACGAAAGCCGCAGCGAAACGCGACCCCGACATCGCCGAGGCGAAGCGCGAGATGGACAAGCGCGAGAAGAAAAAGAAGAAGGCTCAGGCCCGCGCCGCCGAGGAGCGCGAGGAAGCGCGCAACGGGAACGGCGGACGCAGCGGGAAGGCAGCGGGCAAGGGCGCCAAAACCCACAACAGCAAGAAGGCGTCGCATGCTGACGGGCAGCGCACCCGCAAGAGCTCGCCTGAGACGAGCAGGCCCGCCAAGGGCGCGAAGGCGCAGGGTGGAGCCACACGCAAGCAAGCGCAGTCGCAGAGCGGGAATTCCCGCAAGCAAGCGGGCGCCACGAAGCCGAAGGGAGACTTCCGCCCCGGCCGCGCACACCGCGCCGAGGTGGCTCGCCAGCACAGCAAACGCCGCTAGGCGCTTTCGCCTCTGGAGCGCAAGCGCCTATGCGCTCCAGAGATAGCCGACGCCGCGCACAGTTTCCAGACGTTGCGCCAGTTCGGGGCCGAGTTTCGCGCGCACGCGCCTCACGTGGACATCGACCGTGCGGCTGCCGCCGTAGTAATCGAAGCCCCACACGCGGCGCAGGAGCGCATCGCGAGAATACGTGCGGCCAGGATGCGTCACCAAAAACGCGAGCAGCGCATACTCCAAATACGTGAAGTCGAGCGGCTCGCCGTTCACCTTCACCTGATAGGTCGCCAAATTGATCGTCATGTTGTCGACGGAGATGTAATCCGAGGTGGAGCTCTCATTGCCGGGCCACAAAAGCTGGCGGATGCGGGCAGCGCACTCCTCGGCGGATGCGCCATGCACCACGAAGTCCGCCTTGACCTGCACGGGAAGGCGGAACTCGGACAGCTGCGCCTCGTTCACGATGACGAGCATCGACGTGGAGCCGTCTTCCACCAAAAGCGACTCGGCCTGCGCCACCGTGTCGAGCGCATCACCGCGAGCCTCGTAAATCACGAGGTCGTGCGAGGGATGCTGGGCGAGCAGCTTCTTGAACTGCGCAGACGAACCCGCCACCACGTCAACATCAAGTCCCGAGAGCACGGACTGGAACTTATGGGCGTTGTCGAGACTGTCGGCGATGAAAAGAACCGTCTTCCTTTGCATCATGGCTCAACCTTTCCCGCATGCAGAGCGCACATCTAGAGGACCTCGAGGTAGCGATTGCGTTCCCATTCGGAAACGGTGCCCTGGTATTCGTTCCATTCGGCGCGCTTCGTCTCCACCAGATAGCCGTGGATATGCTCGCCGAGCGTCTTCTTCATGAGCTCGGACTCGGCAAAGAGCTCCACCGCCTCGCCCAGGCTCTCAGGCAGCGTGCGGACACCTTGTTTGCGCAGGTCCTGACGCGAAAGCTCGAACAGGTCGAGACCCTCGGTCGGATCTTGCAAGGGCAGCTCCTCTTCAATGCCGGCAAGGCCTGCGGCAAGCATGCAGGCGAATGCCAAATACGGGTTCGCCGCCGGGTCGGGGTTGCGCAGCTCCACGCGACACGCGACTTCGCGATTCGGACGATATGCGGGGATGCGCACGAGCGTCGAGCGGTTGCGGGCTCCCCAGGAAATGTAGGTGGGCGCCTCTCCGCCGGAAACCAGGCGCTTGTAGGAGTTCACGTACTGATTGGTGATGCAACAGAACTCGGGAGCGTACTTCAAAAGACCGGCGATGTAGTGTTTCGCCAAATCGGAAAGGTTGTAGCCGAGCGGATCGTTCGGATCGAAGAAGGCGTTGTTGCCATCGAGGTCGAACAGGCTCTGGTGCACGTGCATGCCCGACCCGGGGGCATCGGCTAAGGGCTTGGGCATGAACGACGCGTACACGCCGTGCTTCATGGCGATTTCCTTCACGACCAGCTTATAGGTCATCACGGCGTCGGCCATGGAGAGCGCGTCGGTGAAACGCAGGTCAATCTCGTGCTGGGAAGGACCGTTCTCGTGGTGGGAGTACTCCACCGGAATGCCCATCTTCTCCAGGGTGAGCACCGTGTCGCGGCGCAGGTCGGAGGCGTAGTCGAGGCTCGTCAGATCAAAATACCCGCCGTGGTCGAGCACCTCGGTGGAATGCTGGTCCTTGAAGTAAAAGAACTCGAGCTCGGGTCCGACGTTGAGCACGTAGCCCATGTCGAGCGCGCGCTGGACCTCGCGCGCGAGCACCTGGCGCGGGTCGCCCTCGAAGGGCTTGCCGTCGGGCGTGCGGATGTCGCAGAACATGCGACCGACGGCGTTGCTTTCGGGGCGCCACGGAAGCACCTGGAAGGTCGAGGCGTCGGGGAAAGCGAGCATGTCGCTTTCCCGCGTGCGGCAAAAGCCCTCGACGCAACTGCCGTCGAAGCCCATGCCGTCCTCGAAGGCGTTCTCGAGCTCGCTCGGGATGACGGCGAACGACTTCATGTTGCCGAGAACATCGGTAAACCAGAAGCGAACGAAGTGGACATCGCGGCCCTTGATGGTCTTGAGCACGAAATCTTGTTCCGGATTCGATGACATGGCATATGCTCCTTGCGTTCGGTCGTTCTTCGCGGTGTGCCCCGCACCGCTCAAGCGCGGCCGCACAGCAGGCCACGCCCAGTGAATATCCTCCTATTATATCGACCCATGTTTCGATGGGGTTAACAGCTTTGTAAAGCTTCGGCACCTCCCCTTCGCGTCGGAAAATGACGCTCCGGCAGGGCGACATTGCCTGGATATCGCGAATTACGATATCCAGGCATTTGTTTTTCGAACTACCACTTATTCCGTGCTCGCGATACTATGGGAAAACATCGAATGGAAGCGAACGCGTTCCCCCGAGGCAACGCGTCCCAGGAAAGGACATCATCAATGGCAATCAATTTCAAAAAGAAGAAGGCAGCGCTCGTCGCAACGCTCGCCCTCGGCGCGATCCTCGCGTTCGGCTTGGCAGGCTGCGGCGCGCAGGGCACAAGCTCCGACAAGTCGGCAGGCTCTTCCAACGACAAGACCATCACCGTCGCGGCAACCCCTTCTCCCCATGCGGAAATCCTGAACAACGCTGTGAAGCCGCTCCTCGAGAAGGAAGGCTACACCCTTGAAGTGAAGGAGTTCACCGATTACGTGCAGCCCAACACGGTGACCGAGGAAGGCGAGGTCGACGCGAACTATTTCCAGCACATCACCTACCTCAACAACTTCAACGAGGAGAAGGGCACGCATCTTGTGAGCGTCGCTGACGTTCACTACGAGCCGTTCGGCCTGTACCCGGGCAAGACCAAGAGCCTCGATGCCCTGGCTGACGGCGCGACCGTCGCCGTTCCCAACGACGCCACCAACGAGGCGCGCGCGCTGCTGCTGCTCCAGGATGCCGGCCTCATCACGCTGAAGGACGACGCAGGCATCAACGCCACCGTAAACGACATCGTCTCCAACCCGAAGAACCTCCAGCTCAAGGAAGTTGAGGCCGCAACGGTTCCCAACATCGTCGCCGACGTCGACATCGCCTGCATCAACGGCAACTACGCCATCCCCGCGGGCTTCAAGACCACCGACGCGCTCGCAACCGAGTCCGCCACCTCGCTCGCCGCTGAAGCTTATGCGAATGTCCTCGTCGTGAAGGATGGCAACCAGGATTCTGATAAAATCAAGGCTCTTGTGAAAGCACTCACGTCCGACGAGGTTCGCACCTACATCAACGACACCTACGCCGGCGCTGTTGTCCCCGTGTTCTAAGGGATGCCCACAAAGGAGTTAGAAAGCGAATGATAGAGCTAGACCATCTGGAAAAGGTCTACCTCGCTCGCGAAGGCTCACATCGTGCGTTGCATGATGTGAGCCTTACCATTGGCGAGGGGGAGATCTTCGGCATCATCGGCCAGTCGGGCGCAGGCAAGTCCACGCTTGTGCGCTGCATCAACCTGCTCGAGCGTCCCACGTCGGGGCGCATTCTCATCGATGGCGTCGATGTGACGAACTACCAAGGTCGCGACCTGCGACGTCTGCGCGAGGGAATCGGCATGATCTTCCAGAATTTCAGCCTGTTCCAGCAGCGCACAGTCCTCGACAACGTAATGTTCCCGCTCACCATTCGCGGCGAGAAGAAAGACCACGCCAAGAAGCGCGCCCTCGAGCTGCTCGACGTGGTGGAGCTGGCCGACAAGGCGCATCGTTACCCAAGCGAGCTCTCCGGTGGTCAACAGCAGCGCGTGGCGATTGCGCGCGCCCTTGCGAACAACCCTCGCATCATGCTCTGCGACGAAGCCACAAGCGCACTCGATACGCGCACGACGGTGTCGGTCTTGAACCTGCTCGCGAAGATCAACAAAGAGCTCGGTGTGACGCTCGTGGTAATCACCCACTCCCTCGCCGTGGCGCGCCACATCTGCGACCGCGTCGCCGTGATCGACGAGGGTGTCATCGTGGAGGAAGGCCCGACGCGTCAAGTGCTCGAGAACCCACAAAGCGAGGCAGCCCGCGAGCTCGTTTCCTTCGACAGCCTGGAGGTGAAGTAGGCCATGTTCGATTTCTCCGCCTTTTTCGCCCAATACGGCAACTTGTTTTTGCAGGGCACCGTCGACACGCTCATCATGACGTGCGTGGCAACCATCTTGGCATACGTCATCGGAATCCCCCTTGGCATCCTTCTGGTGGTGACCAGCCCGAACGGGCTGCGCCCTAACCGAATCGTCTCGACCATCGTCGGATGGATCGTCAACATCGGCCGCTCGGTTCCTTTCATCATTCTGCTCGTCGCGCTCATCCCGTTCACACGCTTTATCGTGGGAACTTCGCTCGGCGTGCCGGGAGCCGTCGTGCCCCTTGTGGTGACGGCTGCGCCCTTCGCCGCGCGCATGGTCGAGCAGAGCCTTGAGGAGACCGACAGCGGGCTTGTCGAGGCAGCTCAGAGCTTCGGCGCCTCCACCTGGCAGATTGTGTGGAAGGTGTATCTGAAAGAGACGCTGCCCTCACTCGTGCGCGGCGCAGCCATCACGTTCGTCACGCTGTTCGGGTACTCCGCCATGGCGGGCACCGTGGGCGCCGGCGGCTTGGGCGATATCGCCATCCGTTACGGCTACCAGCGCTTCCAGACCGACGTCATGATTTTCGCCGTGCTTTTGTGCGTCGTGCTCGTCATCGTGTTCCAGGCGATCGGCGATGTGACCGCGCGCAAGATCGACAAGCGCCGCAGGTAACCTGCAAGAGTAGCTGGCGCACGCCAGCAAAGACACACATCATCAAAAGAAGCCGCATCCTTTGGGAGGCGGCTTCTTTGTTTTTCAAAGTATGATTGGGTTCGACTATCTTCCGGCGCAGCTTGTGAGACTTCCACGAAGTTCACCTGGTAAAACCTCGGACGGCCCCTTAGATTACGACCCCGTTGCAGTGGTCAATCTCATGCTGAACGATTTGCGCCTCGAAGCCCGAAAACGACTTTTCGCGCGGTGCGAACGATGCATCGAGATAGGCGACCTTGATGCGCTTGTAGCGCGTGCAGGGCCGCACACTCTCAAGCGACAAACAGCTTTCCTCGGTTTGGTACTCACCCGACGCCTCGATGATTTCCGGGTTGTACATGAGCACCGCGCCGCCTGCGAACGCCGCCACGATGATGCGCTTGCGCACACCGATCATGTTCGCCGCAAGCCCCACGCATTCGTGCACATGCGCCGCAAGCGTGTCGAGCAAGTCCTGCCCCACGGCAGCATCGAGCGGCGTGGCGTCGACGCTCGGAGTCGAGAGCAGCACGGGCATCTTCACGATAGGGCGAATCATCAGAAGTTCCTTTCAAATGGTTGGCGAGGTGGACTTGAAGCCCACAAAGGCGCGAGAAGCTTCACGCGCGCAAGATTGGTCGGCCCCGGGGGCGCCGGCTTTTGCCAAAAGCTAGTTGGAGGCTTCCTTCACGTCCCCGTCTTCGGGCTCGACATAGACGCCGTCCTGCTTGAAGATGACGTAGAACGTGCGGAAGAACACCTTCACGTCGAGCGCAAAAGACACATGGCGCACATAGTACACATCGAGCTTCAGGCGATCGCGCCAGGGCAGCGAGTTGCGGCCATACACCGCAGCATAGCCCGTGATACCAGGCTTGACCAGCAGTTTCTCACCGTCGTCTCCCTCGTAGAGCTCGGTTTCGCGCCGCAAGTCGGGACGCGGGCCCACCACGCTCATGTCGCCTTTGAGCACGTTTATGAACTGAGGCATCTCGTCGATCGACGCCTTTCGCATGAACGCCCCGATGCGCGTCATGCGCGGGTCGTCGGCGCCGTTGTAGGTCGACCCGTCTTCCATCACCAGGTCAGGCGCGTTCACCTTCATCGAGCGCAGCTTGTACATCGTGAAGTCGCGGCCGTCCTTGCCCACGCGCGGCGCGTTGTAGAAGATGGGGCCCTTGTCCTCAAAGTAGATGAGCGGAGCGCAAATCGCCACGATAATCAGCACAAACGGCAGCGCGATCAAGCCGATGACAATGTCGCAGACGCGTTTTCCGAAACGCAGGTACATCTAGCGCACGCCCTTCGCAGAAAGCCTTGCGAACACATCGTGGCACATTGCGATCACGTAGTCCACGTCGTCATAGGAGAGCTTTGTGTGCAGGGGCAGCGTGACCTCGTTTGAGAACTGCGCAAGCGCGTTCGGGAAGTCGGCGATGTCGAAGCCGAGGTCTTTATAGGCGGTGAGCAGGGGCAGCGGCTTGTAATGCACGTTGCAGGCGACGCCTTCCTCCCCCATCTCGTTGATGAACGCGTTGCGGAACTCCTGCGAAGCGCCCTCAATGCGCGCGAGCATGAGGTGCCCCGACGACGCGAAGTCATCCCCGTAGTGCTTGATCAGCGCAAACGGCAGGTCGGCAAGCCCGCGCTCGTAGCGCTCGACCATTTCGCGACGGCGAGCGAGAAGACCCGGGTAGCGGCGCAACTGCGCCAAACCGAGCGCTGCCTGCAGGTCGGTCATGTTGCATTTCCAGCCGCAGAACGCCACGTCGTATTCCCATGCGCCGACGCGCGTTTTCGCGAGCGCATCTTTCGTTTGGCCGTGAAGAGACATCAGCATAAGGTCGCGATAGAGCTCCTCCGAGTCGAGCCCGGGGATATCGCGCCAGGTGAGCGCGCCGCCCTCTGCCGTGGTGAGATTCTTCACCGCGTGAAAGGAGAACGTCGTGAGATCGGCCGCCTGTCCCGAATGAAGGCCATGGCGCACCGCACCGAGCGAATGCGCGCCGTCGGCAACGATGGGCACGCGATCGAAGAGCTCCTCGCGAGGCGTGCGCGGGCGCCACTTGCCGCTCACGCTCTCAAGCGCTGCCCGCAGGCGGTCGTGGTCGCACATGACACCCGCCACATCGACGGGGATAACGGCGCGAGTCTTCTCGGTGACGAGGCCCGCAACCTGGTCGTAGTCAATCTCGAAAGAGCCGGGCGCCACGTCGCAGAGCACGGGGGTCGCGCCCACGTGCACGATCGGGCTCGCTGACGCAGTGTAGGTGTAAGCGCTCGTGATAACCTCGTCACCTGGCCCGATGCCGAGCGAGCGCAGGGCACATTCGAGCGCCGCCGTCGCGGAGTTGAAGCAGGCAAAGCGCGTCGTGTGGCTGAATTTCGCCAAATCGCGCTCGAACTGCTTGGTCTTCGGACCGGTGGTGATCCAGCCGCTTCGGAGCGCATCGGCCACCTCGTCGATTTCAGCTTGAGAAATATCGGGAGGGGAAAAGGGAATGTTGCGCTTCACGTTCACGAGCATGCCGTCCTTTCGTCGCCCCTTCGCGCACGCCGCCGCTCTGCCGCGCGCGGTCATGGGCCAACAGATTGAGCGCACGTGCGCCCAGGTTACTTCAAGCACTTAATTGTGCAACGAACCTACCCGCTTGATGTGCGCTTAGAGCAAATTGCGTATCAATTCCACTATCGCCTGGTAAGAATGAGCCTGATCGAACTGGCGGCACGCAATGTCGCGCGCCTTCGCCCCCATGATCTTGCGCGACGAGGGGTGCGCGGCAAGCTTCACGATTGCCTGGGTGAGCTCGCTCGCGTTTCCTGGGGCGACATTCACGCCGAAGCCATCCGCCTCCACCTTCGCGCAGAACTCGGGGCTCTCCCCCGTGTTGATCATGGGAATGCCCGCGGCCAGGTAATCGCCGATTTTCGTGACGATGCTCTGGGCAGCGCCATGCACAAGCGAGTTGACCGTGATGTCAGACGCGGCGAGCCAGGCTGCCATGCGATCGTAGGGGGTGTAACCAAGGAAATCGACGGGCGCGCCAATCGAGCTCGCGAGCTCGGTGAGCTGATCGCGGTCGGGGCCATCGCCCAGAATCTTCACGCGCAAGCCGCTCACCTGCGACTCCGCGAGCTTTGCAGCTTGAACGAGGGTCGAGAGGTCGTAGCTTGCGCCGAGCGTGCCCGCATAGGTCGCCCAGAACTCGCCCGCTGGTTTCACAACCGCGTCTGCGTTCTCGCGCACGCCCTCGTCGAACGCGGCAAGGTTGTTCCCCACGTATACCGTCACATGCTCGTAAGGCTCCTCACGATCAGCGGCGGGGCGCGCGGCGTACTCATCGGAGGTTCCCACCGCACCCGAGAGCAGCTCGTAGACGCGATGCGCGTCGCGCGCGAACGGCCGGAAGGCGATGTCGCTCACGACCGGCACGTTCACGACCATGCGCATGGCCTCGGGCCACAGATCGTTCACGTCGGCAACGAAGGGAATGCCATGCTCGTGCGCCGTCTCCGCGCACACGCGGGCAACGTCGTTGGGCGGAATCTCGGCGTAGATGAGGTCAAAGGCACGGGCATCGGCGGCGAAGCGCTCCGTGAGCATGCGGCGCAGATTCTTCGCAGCCTTACGGTGGCTCATGATACGCGCGAGGTCGAGGTTCTTCTTGTAGCCAGGCTCGGGAATGAAGACGACGCGATACGGAAGGTCGCGATAGCACGCCTTCTCAATGTCGCGCTGGGCCTTCTCCCAATGCTGAAACGACGAGGTAAACAGCGTCACGTCGAAGCCCTCGCGCACGAGCAGCTCCGACAGGAAGCGAAAGCGCGTGTAGCCGCGCGTTTCGTCGCCGAGCTTCACGCCCATGGTGACGACGGCGATGCGCTGCTTGCGGGCAGGCGCGTGGTGTGTGTTCGATAATGTGTTCATGGTTCGGAAGTATAGCAGCACCGATGGGAACGCCCGCCCTCGAACTTGCGAAAGCGGGCGTATCACGGTTTTTTGTTCACGCTGGCAGATTCCCTGATCGACAAGACGAGGGCAGCCGATGGAACGAGGGCGGCTAATCCGAAGAAACGCCGCCCTCGAAGCTGTATGCCGCCTACCCCTTCGAAGCGTACACCACGTTATCGGCGGCGTTTTCCCAGGCGGGAAGCTTGAAGATGCGGAAGCCCCGCTGCCGCAGCGCCTCGCATTCCCCTGCCGCGGCATCGCCAACGGAAAGTGCCCCGTTCGGGCATGCGTTCACGCAGTAGGGAAGCTCGCCCTCCGCCAGCCGCCCGCCGCAGCGCACGCAGCTCTTCGACCAGATGGGAATCCAGCTCATGTGCAGGTCAGGCCACACCCCCGCGGGCCGATCGATGCCCTCGCCGCTACCTTCCGTGCGCACCGTCAGCCAGAATTTCTCATCCGGGAGGCCGTTTCCCACCTTGCAAGCAAGGGAGCAGGTCCAGCATCCCGTGCATCGCTGCAGGTTCACCAGAATCGTCTTCTCATCCATGTCGCTCCCCTATTCCTCGACCTTGCGCACATCGCATGCGCAATCCCAAATCGTATCCCAGGCACCCGCCATGCCGCCGATGCCGCCGGTGCCGAACCCAGGCTGGAAACCGCCGATCGCTCGCACGCAGCTGTCCCAATGTTTGGACACATCGTTGAGGGTATAGTCGCTGCCGAGCGCTGGGATAAGCTCGGAGTACATGCCATCCTCGAACGCGTCGTGGCGCCAACCGAACCAACACTGCACGGTTCCCGGGGGAATCTGCTGATCAAGCTTCATCTCGATGGTCACGTGCCCGCGCTCGTTGTAGATTTCCACCTTGTCGCCGTCTTTGATGCCTTCCGCCTGTGCGTCCGCCGGGTTCATGCGGCCCGTCGGATACCCGCCCGACAGATCGGCCATAACCGGGTCGTCGGTGAACATCGACTGCATGAAGAAGCGCTGACGGCCGCTGAAGAAGTGATACCTCCCCTTCGCGGTTCCGTTCCCCAAGCTCATCGGCGTGGGAGCCTCAAGCGGCTCGCGATACGCGGCCATCTGCGCCCCGACGGGAAGCAGTCGCTCGCAGTAGAATTCAAGGCGCTTGGAGGGCGTGTTGAACTGCAGCCCCATGAACGGGTCCCAGTTCACCGGGGGCGTTGCCGCGCGCACGAGCTTCTCCTTCTTCAGGCGCTCGTAGGTGAGCGGCGGCTGAATCCCCGCGATCATCGGCCACTTCGACTGGATGCGCACCTCGATCCATTCCTCCGCCGTCTTGTCAAAGTACTCGCCCAAGCCCACGCGCTTCGCAAGCTCGCTGTAGAGGAACGTGGGGTCGCGCGCCTCGCCCTGCGGCTCGATCGCCGGCTCCTGCAAGACGATGTGGTTGTACGCCGCCGACGCCACCAGCTCATAGCGCTCGAACGGCATGCAGTCGGGCAGCACGTAGTCGGCATACTGGCCTGTGTCGGTCATCCAGATGTCCACGTCGACGATGAGCTCCATCTGCGGAAATATCTCGTCGATCCACAAACCGCGGTTCGGGCAGTTGTGCACCGGGTTGCCCGCGATCACCCAAAACGCTTTGATCGGGTACGGCTTCTGGCTTTTCACCTGGTTGATGAACTCGTTTTGACGCAGCATCTTCGCCTTGTAGCCCTCGCGGCCAAGCGGCATGGTGATGGGCGTGTCGTTGAAGATCATCGGGAAGCCGGCCGGCAGCATCTCGCTCGTGACGCCGGCGCCGGGGCGACCCAAGTTGCCTGTCAGCATGCCGAGCAGATAGAACGAGCGGTAGCTTTCGCCCTGGTTCTGATAGCGAAGTCCCAGCGCGCCGAAGATGTAGGCATTCGGGGCTGCGACATACTCGTCGGTAAGGCGCCTGACAACTTCAGGAGCGACGCCCGTGACGCCCTCCTGCCACTCGGGCGTATAGCTTGCCACATGCTCGCGCAGGCACGCGAACGCCGTCTTGCATGCCACGCCGCCGACTTCATGCACGCCGTCGAGTTCCATACGCGCCACAGGAGACGCCTGCTCACCCGGGGTCATGGGCGCCGCAGCTTCGGCGTCGGCATCCCACACTAGGTAGTTTCCTTCCGCATCGCGAAGGAACTCGCCCGTATCGTCGCGCACGAGGAACGGCGCCACCGTGTAGGACAAAAGGAAGTTCTCGTTGTAGCGCTTGTCCTGAATGATGAGGTTTGCCATGGTAAGGGAAAGGGCTGGGTCGGAGCCTGGCTTCACAGGGATAAACTCGTCGGCAAAGCCCGCCGTGCCGTCGAACAGAAGCCCGATGTCGACGATCTTAGCGCCGTTCGAACGCGCTTCCACCAGGTGCTTTGCAATGCGCTGCTGATTTTCGATGGGGTTGGCGCCCCACACGATGATGTAATCCGACGTATCGAAGTTCGCCGGATCGGTCGTCATGTACTTGTAGAAATCGCCCATGTCGAAGAACGCCGCGTAGAACGGCCCGTTGTCGAGGCCGTACCCCTGAATGGGGTCGGTCGCGCCCCAAAGCCCCATGAACCGCGAGCTCAGCACAGCAGCGAGTCCCTGCGAGGGCGGCACCGACGCGACCACGTCCCACATGGCAAGCGACTCGGGGCCGTAATCGTCGCGCAATTGCAGAAGCTTCGCGGCGATTTCGTCGAGCGCCTGGTCCCAGCTGATTTCCTCCCACTTACCCTCGCCGCGCTCGCCCGCGCGCTTCAGCGGATGCAGCAGGCGCTTCGGATTGTACGGCTGGCGGCACGACATAATGCCCTTCTGGCAGATATAGCCCTCGTTCGCCTCCGCGCCGGTGTAGCTCGGCTTTTCGGTGCGCACGATCTTGCCGTCTTTGACAATCGTCTTGATCGCACAGAATTCATGATCGCCCCACCCAGGACAACAGGTGTAGACGAACGACTCCCCTTGCGTCATGATTAGGCTCCTCTCGTTTTCTCCCTCTTGGCGACGTCCCATCCCAAATGCTCGACGCAAGATGTACCCAACTTGCGGCAGGCGGAATGGACGGCGCTCATTCACCCTGGGTTCATTATGAAAAGGAATTACAGCAACCGAAAGAAGCCTATAATTGCTTTCTAGACAACGATTAGTTGTGTACGAGAGCGAGAACGCATGAACATCGAAACAATCCGCTACTTCGAAGAGGTCGCCCGGGCGGAATCCTTCTACGGCGCCGCAAAGCGACTCGCCGTGTCTCAGCAGGGGTTGAACAAGGCGATTACCTCGCTTGAGCGCGAGCTATCGACAAAGCTGCTCGAACGAAGCCGCAAAGGCGTCACGCTAACGCCAACGGGAAAGAGCTTTCTCGCGTTTGCGCAGAAGGTAACTGCAGATTACGGGGAGTTTCTCGATGCGCTCTACAACCCCGACGAGGAGCATAAACGAGAAGAGGACCCCTTCAATATCCACGTCACGCATTACTCGGCGCAAATAGCCTCAGCGACGCAGGCGTACGTCGACCTACTCGCGCAGTGCTCGTATATCGAGGAGCCTTTCGAGAAAATCGTCTCGCGCACATGCCTCTCGGACGGCACCGACCTCGGGTTTGTCGACCTTCACGCCAACAGCGCGCTCGAGCTCATCGCGAGCACCAAGCTTGCGTTCGACCCCGTCCTTCGCACGCAATTGGGAATCGTGTGCCATGCGGCGTCATCGTACGCCCGAAGAGAGTCCCTTCGTCGACGCGAGGTGGCGGGCGCACCCTGCGCGACAGACGCTTCACGAGAAGCGGCGCAGCAGATCGAGTGGCTGTTTCGCGATTATCCGCTGCAGAATGTGAGAATGAGCGTTGCAAGTCCGCGCATGCTCATCCGCTTCGTCCATTCGCGCGATGACGCTGTGGCTTTTTTTGACTCGTTCAGCTATCGCCTAGCGCTCGAAGACGCAGCCATGCCAACAGACGGCCTCGCCTTCGTTCCCCTATCGACCCCGGAATCGATGAGCTACGTGGGATTTCTTTACCCCAAGCATATTCGCCAAAAGCCACGAGTGCGACACGCCGTGAGATTGCTCGATCGGTATCTTAAGGAGAATCAAGCCGACTATCTGGCGCAATACCCCGTGTAGAGGAAGCGTCACCCCCCGACCCGCCCTTTTCCCACTGACTTTCTTCTTAAAAAACAGGGTACGTGGCATTTTGGTTTGTGATGCGTCAGAGGCATCACCGAAACCGCGTGCCGATGGTTCGTCATCCCGCGGCACATCAGAGGTATCGCCGAAGTCGTCACGCGCCCTCGAGAAACGGGTTAACTCGCCAACATCCGGAACGCCGTCTTTCCACCACCCTGCCCTTCCACCACCCTTCTTCTCGAAAAACAGAGCGCGGTGGACAATAATCGGCGATATGTGAGTCCTCGGGTCCGAAGGAAACCGTTCGCTCGCGCTTCTGCCAGCATTTCCCCAGGTCAGTTTTTTCAAAAGGAAGTTAGCCTTCCGACACTCCTCACATATCGGCGATTTATGTCCACGAAGGGGATCTTTCGCGAGGAGGGGGTAGCGTTCACATGCTCGAGCCCCATCAAAAAGGCGAAACAGCCCCACACCAGCTTTCCTCCTGCTCCTTCAGCCCGCTCCTTCGTCCGCGCCCTAGTGCCCGCCTGTTCATATATCCCAGCGCCTGTTCCGCATCCTCGCGTTTTCGGCTTGCCCTCAGCGCACAATCCTCGTCTCCGCTTCTTCGTACACCCTCAGCGCTCGCTCCGAGCCCTCGCGTTCTCGGTTCGTCCCAGACCCCGTCCGGCGTATGGTTCCTTCGGTTCGTCCCAGTACTCGCCCTTTCACCATGCCCCAGCCCCGTTTCGCACTCTCGCAATTTCGGCTCCCCCAAGTCGGCTTTCCTTCCTGCTCCTTCGGCTCCCTCGAGCCCATTTCTCGGCGCTGCCCTTACATATAACCTAGCCCGTGTTCCACGCCCGCTCCTTAGGCATCCCCTGTAAATCCCCTGTAGCGTCCGCCATACAATCCCCGCGTTTTCTTCTTTTCCTGGCATATTTGCTGCATGCCATCTACTGTTTCCTGGCAATTATCCGGCAGATTCTCGACGGAAATTCGGCGGCTATTGCCATATTCCTAACTGGAATCTAGCAGAATATAACACCAGGTAAAAGCCAAGAAATATTACTAGAAATCACGCTGTGCGCGTGTTATGGTGCTTCCCATGGCGCTCTTCTTCGATGGCATATCGGCACTGGATTGCTACCGCGCGATGAACCTAGCGGGGGCGTCTGTCGGTGCGCCGAAACGTTACGCTCGAGAGTTTGCGGCAAGTTCGCCGAACCTAGCAAGCCTGAAGAGCGCCCGGGAATCGTTCCCAAGCCTCGTTTCGCCTCGCCTTCTCGTGAGCGAACAGTCTAAGCGCTGCCGAATTCAGGGCGTCAAGTGCCGCGTATTCGGATCGCCTCTCCCAAGCGAGGCTTTTATATTCTTGGGCGACGACATGTATGCATGCTCGCCAGCTTTCGCATTTACCCGCTCGGCGGTCGAGCTTGATTTCGCCGAGCTGGTCCTGCTGGGGTACGAGATAACGGGCAGCTATCGCTTGGATTCGAACTCTGAACAGGGATTTTTTTCGGCGCCACCGCTTGTATCCCACTCGGCGTTGGTTTCGGTTTCTTCCCAGGGCAATCTTCCCGGTGCAAATAAGGCGAGAAATGCCCTGCGTTTCGTTTCTTCGGGGTCCGCCTCGCCGATGGAGACAGCGCTTGCCATGTTGCTTTCAATGCCGAAGGCGAAAGGAGGATATGGGCTACCGTCGCCGCAGCTTAATGCAGCAGTCGAAGTTCCAAAGGGGGATTGGAGGGTTGCATACGGACGGCAATTCAGGTGCGATTTGCAATGGCCGACAGCGAGTCTTTGCGTCGAGTACGATAGCGACATGTTTCACACTGGTTCGCAGAAGATCGCGCGCGATGCGAGGCGGCGAAATGCCCTTGCGTCCCTTGGCTTCATGGTTATCACAGCCACAAAGAACCAGGTGACAAGCATTCCCGGATTGGATCAACTCGCATTTCAGGTGGCGAAGGGGCTTGGCGTGCGATTGCGCATGGAGCGCGTAAATCGTAAGGCTCAGCGGGCGCTTCTCGACTGCGCGGTGGGCGGCTCGCGGTCATCTCGGCGAGCGTCGCGAATTTCGCAATAGGCAGTTCTCGTCCTCGGCTGCTATTGCGCGCTCAAGAAGCCTGCCTCTGGATTTCGTCCACTATGGAACAAGATTGCTTCCTCAAAGTTTCGGCTAATGCCAATCGGTCGCCCCTCTTTCTTTCTTGAAATTTGCTCGCCTTGGACAAAAATCGTCGATATGTGAGCCATTTTCGAGCTGACCGATCAAGAGGGTCGTGGCGTTTCCATAAAAGGCCAGGTCACAACCTCTCATCTTCTGAACGCGTCTTCTCCTTGGAGTAGGAAGACTCACATACCGGCGATTTTTGTCCACGAAAGAGGGATATCGGAGAAGATGAAAGCTGGTTGGGCTGGTTGGGCTGGTTGGGCTGGTTGGGCTGGTTGGGGTGGTTGGGGTGGTTGGGGTGGTTTGTTGGTTAGCTGGTTAGCTGGTTAGTGGCGGACCAGGGAGTCGGGGCCAAAGAGTCGAGAGGATCGGGTGCCGAAGGCCCCGAGCCGCGCACCCGAAGGCCCCGAGCCGCGCAACCGCGCACCCGAAGGCCCCGAGCGCCAGGCCACGCAAGCTCGCCCATCCCTTATGATGCGTCCTCGGGCAGAGGGGTCTTCTTGCGACCGAAAAGCTCGTCCCAGTCGCATGCCGCAAGCACCGTGCCCGCCATGATGACCAGGCAGCATACTATCTGCACGACAGTCGGCACGCTCCCCAAAAGCACGAGTCCGAACACGACAGCCCAAGCGGAGTACGTGATGTTGAGCGCCATGCAACGCGCCGCGCCGATCGTTGCGATACCCTTGTAGTAGAACAAATACGACGCCGCACCCGCGAGGCCGGACAGCATCACCACGGCAGTGGAAATCGACGGCAGCGCACTCGCCGTAAACGCCCACGCGCCGAACGCCGGCAGCACCACCACGGCGTACACGATGGCAGACGTCGTCTCGCGGATCTGCAACGCGGTCTCATTGTCAACTGCGTCATCGCGCATGCCCCAAGCGCACAGCACCGCCTCGCTGCCCCAACCGACGACGCACACGACCGCGCCGACCAAGCCAAGCGCCGCGTTTCCGACCGACGAATCTCCCGAAGTGGCGTACCCCATCACCATGACGCCCGCGAGCGCGCAGGCAAGCGCAACGAGTTGGCGCGGCCTCATGCGTTCTTTCAACAGGACAAACGCCATGAACGTACCGAACGCAGGGTAAAACGCAGAGATGATCGCGGTGTAGCCTGCGCCAATGTTGTTGATGGCGACCAGGTAGCCCGTCATGCCCAAAGGTCCGCCGAGAAGCGCTCCAAGCATAACCACCTTGCCGCTTCGGGTCTTTAGGGCCCGAAGCGTGTCGCCAAGGCGCCGGCGCACACCCATGTAGAGGAAAAGCCAGATAGCGCATGCCGCATCGTGCATGAATGCGCTCGCAATCGCCGCGAAGGCAATAGCCTCGGGCGTGCCGATGAACGCGCCCATCGTGAGGGCTATCCCCAGGATGACGGTGTCCAAACCCCACAGAAAACCGCTGGCGATGCCGAATCTCATGCGATTCCCCTCTCCTCTTGCTGAGCAATTCCCTCATAACCCGAGATCACGCGGTCAAAATAGCGCACTGCATAGCTGAGATAGATTTCCTTCCACTCACCCGCGTTCCCTCCGACGGCCTCCTTGTAGAGCGACCACAGATACCAGCACCAGCCAGCGAGCGCTACGAACGCGAAGTTATGGCAGCGCTCGGCAAACGTGGGAATGCGCCCGAAGTACGCTGCAAGCGCTGCATCGGCCTCGGATTCGGAAAGCTTGCAGCACACGGTGAAGGTGCCGAAATCGTGCGCGTAATCGGACATGCCCGCGTACTCCCAATCGATAAGGTGCATGCGGTCGGATCGGTCGATGAGGATGTTCAGGTTGAAGAAGTCGTTGTGCGTGATGCACACGGGCGCCCCGTCAGCGTGCGCGAAGGCGGCGACGCGATCCGCCTTTGCGGCAAGCTCGTTATAACCAGGCACCTCAATCGACCCCAGCTCGCGCAAAAGCGCGTCGTAGCGCTTCCCCTCTTCGTAGAAGTCGAACGTGCGGGCAAGGCGCGCGCCGCTTTCGTGAAGTGTGCGAGCCATGCGCATCGCGCAAGCGACCTGCTCGGCATCGCGCGCATCGAGCTCGCGGCAGTCCACGAGAAAGCGTGAAAGCTTCCAGCCCTGCTTGACGTCCTCGTAGATGAAGGTACCGTCGAGCCCGATCGAGCGCGCGAGCTTCAGCGCCTCGACCTCGGCCTTGCGGTCGACGAGGTCCTCGGTGCCCACGCCCGGCTGCCGATACACATATTCGCCCTCTGGCGTGGTGAAATGCCACGATTCGTTTGTCAGGCCCTGCTTGAGCGGCCAGATATCGGTGATCTCGTCGCGCGAGACTTCCAGCACCGATGAGATGTGCGCGTATGCGCACGAGGGCAGCATGCCCTGTTCTTGTTCTATACCCACTTGTTCTCCCCAGACTCAGTAGGTTACTTACTTGCTATCTCTCGTTGGAGCGGACGAACCCATCCAGCACATCCGTTACGCGCAACGCTCGCCTGGCGTCACTCTACGCTCTCAACCGCACGCTCCGCGTCGTAGAGCACGTCCTCGCCCGCTTCACGCTCAAGCTGCTCGGCCTTCTTCACGGCGAGCAGTTTCGCGAACACGATCGCACAGATACCGGCGGCCAGCTTGCCCGCGAGCACCACCACGATCAGGTTCGGCTGGAAGTTTGCCGTAAACGACAGGTGGTCGCCGAACAAAAACGCGCAGCACACGGCGAACGCCATGCAAATGACCTTGTCCTTCGCACGCAGGTCCTTCACCATCGAGAAGAGCGCGAGCACGTTGGCCGAACCCGCGAGCAAGCCCGCCGTCGCGTCGGAGGACAGCCCCACCGCGCCGCCGATCTTGGCGAGCGGCTTTGCCAGATAGCGCCTGATGAGGTACACCATCGGGAACGCGCCGCAGAGCATCATACCGATAGCGCCCGACACCTCGAGGGCGCGGAAGATGTCCTCTTCGTCGGCGATAATCGGGTCGAATCCGAAACTTCCGAACAGCGTCGACCACACACCCGTGAAGTACTCGACGACCACGAGCACGAACACAATCTTGAGCGCGCTCTCCATCACACGGCCGAACACGATGAATCCCTTGATCATGGCGTCGGGCTTGAACTTGAGGCCCGCCGCAAGTGCCACGCAGATGATGATGAGCGGGATGAGGTTCACGCCGATCTGCCCCCACGAGAGCGCCAGCTGATAGGTAGCGTCAGCGTTGGTGGAAACAACCTCGCGTACCATCGGGTGCGACACCGCGATAATCGCCGAGGCCACAAGCACACCGATGGGAATAGCAAGAAGGCCGCTCATGACGCCGAGCGCCAGGTACTTGCGATCGCGTTTCTCGAGCATCTTTAGCGCTACGGGGATAGAGAACACGATGGTCGCGCCCGCCATATATCCCGTGACCATGGCCATGATCCAGCTTTCGCGCGTCTCGGCGAGCGCGTCGGCAAGCTGATAGCCGCCCATATCGACGGCGATGAACGTGGTCGCAGCCATCGCGGGATCGGCGCCGACGGCGGAATACGCCGGCCCGAAGAACGCGCTTACGAACGCAGTGAGATACGGCGCCGACGCCATGATGCCTGCGACCGGCAAGAAGATCGGGCCGATCGAGTCGATGCCGGCGACGAACTGCTGCCCAAGCTCGCTTTCGGGCTTGATGACACTTGCCAGGCATCCGGCAATCGCGCACGCCATGATGATGTAGACCACGATGGTTCCGATGAGTTCCACAGGCTTCCTTTCAACCAATCAAGAGGACCCGCCCTTTAAGCGGGCAAAACTTTGCGAAGCAGGCGCTCCTTAGGCGACCTGTCCCGGAGTCACGCCATACAGGTCGAGCGCCAACGCCGAATACGCCTTCGCCGTTCGATACCACAGGTAGAGCCACTCGCCCACCGGATCGCCCGTCGACTCCTTGTAGAGCGCCCAGACGAACCAGTAATACGCAGCAAGGGCAACATAAGCCAGGCAGTGGCGCATTTCGGCATCGGTCGGGGTCCGCCCGAAGTAAAGCTCGATCACATGGCGCGCCTCATCGACCGAGTAATCGGAGCAGCAGATGAACGTTCCCAGGTCGGAAGCATAATCCGACATCGCCGAATACTCCCAATCGATGAGATACATCTCCTCGCCGCGCACGAGGAAGTTCGGGCTGTAGAAGTCGTTGTGGCACAAACACGGCTCGACGCGGTCCGCGCGCACGAACGCATCGAGCACCCCGGCGTTGCGCCCGAGCTCCTCGCGATCGGGAAACGACGGGTAGCTCTTCCTGCCGAGAAGCTCCACGATCGCGACCGCGTCGCGGTACACGTCGAAGGACCACTCGCTCCTCTCGCCGCTATCATGCAGGCGGCGACCCAGCTCCATCGCTCGGCGCACGTGGTCCTCGTTGTGGTAGTCGAAGGGAACGCAGCCGTCGATGAAGCGCGAGATCTTCCAGCCTTCGGCGGGGTCCTCATGGATGAAGGTGTCGTCGATGCCGAGTTTCTTCGCAACGGCCTGAGAAAACGCCTCGCTTGCGCGGTTGATGATCTCGTCGGTGCCCACACCTGGATGGCGATAGACATACGACTCGCCGCGCACCACGAAGCGAAACGACAGGTTCGTGAGCCCCTCCTTGATGGGCACGATGCCCTCGACGTCGCCGCGCGAGCAGTCGAGCACGCGGCAGATGTTGTCGAGAATCGCAGAGTCGACGTTCTCGATGAAGTCGTGGTCGAACTCCTTCAAGTCGGAAATCGAGTCGAACTCGAAAATCACACCCGGCTCATAGGGCCGCATGACCATGCGCAGCTCGTCGAGGTGCGCACGGTAAATGTCCTCCCAGAGCTTCCCCGCGGTCTCGGGCCGATCGTACTCGTCGACGAGGATCCTCACGAAAGTCTCGGAGAACGCGCGGTCGAAGTACACGTGCCCGAGCATGCCGTACTTGTCGCGACCGCCGATGGTCACGCCCGTGATGCGCCCGTCGCGCGCGGTGTCGAGCAGGTACTCGTTCGTCTCGCCCGCGAAGAACACGCCTGGGTAATAGGCCTCGAACACATACGGTTCGAAGACGTTCTCGGTGAAATAGTCGTCCGAAGAGCAGACATAGGTGTTCCCCAGCTTTTCGCGTACGAGCATGAGAGTGGAATTGTTGTTGCGCACGGAATATTCCGCATTCACGCGGATGGTCACGCCGAACTTGTCCTCAAGGTAGAAAAAGGCTTCCTTCATATACCCCACGACAACGGTGATGTCGGTGATGCCCGCCTCTCGAAGCTGGCGGATCTGCCGCTCGATGAGCACCTCGCCGCGCACGGTGAGCACGCCTTTGGGCTTCTCATAGGAAAGCGGCGCGAAGCGAGAGGACAGCCCGGCTGCCATGATGATGGCGTTGTCGACCTTGTAGGGCGAAAGCGCCTCGAAGCCGGCAGGCGTCACGGAGAAGTTCTCCGCCAAGCCCGCGTCAACGAGCGCGCGATACGCCGTGTTCACCGTTCCGAGCGACAGACCGGTTGCCGTCGCGATGTGGCGCTGCGTGTGGACAGCCTCGTCGCGCAGCGCGTTGAGCACCTTGAACGTGCTTTTCGTCAATGCCATTGCAATACTCCCCAGTAACTGAAACGAGGGGTATTCTAGCGGAAGTTGTTCAGTCTTGTAAAGTTTTAATCAAAGATTGAACAAATGCAGGTCAAAAGCTTAGGCGTACGACCCGAAATCAAGCTCGACGGGCGCATGGTTGCGTCGCGCCTCCACCGGGGGAAGCTTTTGCCACTCGCCGTAGAGCTGACGTAGGAAGGCCTCGGGGTCGGCAGGTGCGGGGAACTCGCACCCTTCGAAGGTGACGGTCGAAGTCGGCAGCATCATAGAGCGCGCGTAGGGCTCGTAGGTTGCATACGCCATGACAACGAGGTCGTCAGATGCAAGCGAAGGGTCATTTCCACAGGTGGCAGCTTTGTTGAAGCACGATACGATCTTTTCGGGGGAATAGAGGCCACGTGCCGCGAGATGGGCTGCGCCGCAAGCCGCACGCTCGATCGCGCCGAGCGCTCCCTTGTGGGGCACGACGATGCTCTTCGCATGGGAAAGATACGACACGCTTTGCCAGAAGCGGCAATCGCGACGCTGCTTTGCCGCCGTCGCCGGGTCGGACGAAAGGGCGTCATAGGGCAGAAGGTCGATGAAGATTCCCTGGTCAAAGCCCGCTTCGATAGTCTCCTCCGTCGCGAAGCGCGTGCCGCGCAGCCACACCTTGCCGAACAGCGCCGCCTGATGCGGGTTCGTCTCGGGGGTCGACACGACGTATTCCTCGCCCAAAAACGCCGGCGCCTCGGCGACGAAGCGGTCGTAGTCCGCGCGCGGCATTCCCAAATCGATGTCATCATCCCACGGGATAAAGCCGCCGTGGCGCAGCGCCCCGAGCACCGACCCCGAATCGAGGAAGTACGTGATCCCCAGCTTGCGGCACACGCGGTCGATTTCCTTTAAGATGCGCAGCTCGAGCAGCTGGAGCTTCCTTAGGTCCCTGTCGTCGTATTGCATTGCGTTCCCTAACCTATCTGCCCGAATAATCCCTACAACCTACCATTGCGCGCGCCGCCCCGCCGCCGCGGCCTCGTAGAACGCCGCAAGGCGCATCGAGGTGTCGGCGATGTCGAACCCGTGCGCCCGAACTTGCTCGCACGCGTCGCTGCGTGCAGAGCGCGCCGCAGCCGCAAGCATCCTCACGCACGCGCTAGCCCATGCCTCGGCGCCGTCTGCCAAAGGCATGCGGATCGTGCGGTCGCTCACTACCGCAAGCTCGGGCACACCCGTCGAGACGATAGTCGGCAGCCCCGACGCCTGCGCCTCGACCGCGGAGAGAGCAAGCCCCTCGTTCACCGAGGGGAACACGAACGCGTCCGCTGCTCTCAGAAGCCGCGGCACGTCGTCCACTACGCCGAGAAAGCGCACCGCATCCCCAAGCCCCAGCTCGCAAGCACGAGCCTTCAGGGACTCTTCGAGCTCGCCGCGTCCGGCGCATAAAAGCGCTGCGTCAGGAAGCTCCCGTTTCACCTGGGAAAACATCTGCAACAGGAACTCGTGGTTCTTCACGGGAATCAAGCGGCCCGTATGGCACACGACAGGGCGGCCGGAAAGCCCCAGCTCGGCCTTCGCCCGCTCGTGCGCAGCCTCGTCGCACGCGTAGCGCGTCATGTCGATGCCGTTCGGCACGATAGCGAAGCGCTCGCCTTCGACGATCGCGCTCCCAAAGCGGTCTATCCCCGCCTCCCTCGAGCACGCCATGAAATAGTCGGCCACGCGGCGCACGGGATGCGCGGCGACGTTGAAGGCGAGTCCCGGCAGACCGCGCACGTAATTCTGCGCGTGGCTGTGCGCAATCGCGAAAGCCCCAGCCCGCTTCGCCTCCGAAAGGTAGACGGGCGCGCACGAACCGATATGCCCATGCACCACGCGCCACTCCGGATGCTCGGCGAAAAGCGCACGAACGCTGCGCCGATAGGAGCCCGCGTTCAGCCCCGTGAAACGCGGCGCGCGGAAAAAACGCCCGCCGAGCCGCTCAATTTCGGCATCGTAGTCGCCTTCACGCTGCTCGTGCACGAGAAAGTCGAACTGGATGCGCTCGCGGTCCATCGCGCGGTAGAGATTCATCACCATGGTCTCGGCCCCGCCGCGATCCATCACGCCGATTACCTGCAGCACGCGCATCAGCAAGCCTCCTTAGCATCGCCCGCACCGTCCCGTACAGCTTCGCTCTCGGCCCCGGTGATATGGTCGGGCCCCTTCTTCACGACTTTCACCAGGAATAACAGCAAGATTGCCACACCGGCAAGGCACGCACCCGCACCCGCGAAGCTCACGCCGTTCATGTCCCACCTATCCACGCATAAAAACGTGAGCGGAATAACGGCGAGAAACGCGACGACGTTGCCCGCGAAGTTCGCCCAGAAATGGCGCAGCGTAATGAGCAGGTCGCCGAAGAACCACAGAAACGCGGTGGCGGCAGTCGACACGATAATCGGCTGCAGCAGGTAGACGTAGGGCACGATGCTCTCGCCGAACAGCAGCGCGAGCGCCCAGGCGCCGATGAACTCGAGCACAATCGCGCAGGCAACTGTGACGCCCACGATGCCCGCGACCGTCTTCCCCAAAAGCGCCACGAAACCGCGCACATTCCCCTCGAAGAACAGCTTCGGGAAGATGTCGAGCAGCGGCCCATAGAGATACTGCGCGCCCATCTGGATGACGAGCGCGGGCGCGGCGACCGACGAGTAGATGCCGAGCGCCGCCGAACCCACGGTGAGCGCCAGGTACTGCTTGGGAATCGCGAAGATGGCGCTCGCTGCCACCGAGGCAACCACAGCAGGAAGCGACGTCTTCAGGAAGAAGAGCGTCTTCTTGCGGGAAAGCGAGATGCGCACGGGCTCGAAGCGCTGGCAATGCGGCAGGTCGAAGGCGAAGAGCACGACCGCCGCGGCGACGAGCATGGCAACGATCGCCGCATCGAGGTTGCGCGTCGCCCAGTAGACCACCACGAACGCCACGAGGGTCGAGGTTCCCTGTAGGATGAACGACTTGCCGATGTAGTCCATGCGGCGGTTGATTTGGTCGACCCCGTGGAGGATGTCGATCACGAGCCCCACGCCCTTGAAGGCGTAGAAGAGCGCCACCGTGATGAGCGCCTCGGGAGCGCAGGTGAGAGCCGCATATATCATGCAGGCGACGAACGCACCCGCAAGCGTGAAGCAGCGGAATCCCATGTACTCGCCGACCGTGTTCTCGCGACGGATGTCGGAGATCTGGTAGGTTCCCATCTTGTAATTGGCAAAGGTTCCGAAGATGCCCACGACCGACATGGCAAGCGAGAGCAGGCCCGCATCGTCGTAACCCGACGACAGGCGCACCACGAAGATGGTGGTGAACCACTGGCAGGCGAGGTAGGTCATGGACCCGATGGAGTTCCAGATCATGTTCGCCTTCACGGAAAGCTTCTCAGGCACCTCAGCTTCTACCGCCGCGCCAGCTTCGAGCGCATCCTCGGCCTGCGAAGCGGCATCCCGAGGCGTTTTCGCATCGCTCATAGGCGATAGGCTTCCATCACGTGCACGGCGCGATCGGACTCGGCGGGCGGCGTGCGCCAATCGCCGTACTCGATGGTAAGGAACTCCTCAGCCCCGGCGGGAGCTGTGTACTCGCGGTCCTCGAACTTCATGCGCACGGGCTTGAACAGGCTCTTCGGATACGTTTTATCCGGATTCCCCTCGCCAACGACATCGATGACGCGATCGGAAGCGCCCTTGTTCACCTCGCGCGCGATGCCGTCGAGCTTCGCCGCAAGCTTGTAGAGATCGGAGTGCTTCGCAAATGGGCACACGATTTTCTTCGCCAGGCGGACGACGGCGCTCGAGCCAACCGTCGGGTCGGCGACGGCGAAGCTGCGCCAGAGCCCCACGCGAGCGTGCTTCTTCAGAAGGCCGGCACATACAGGATCGAAGTTGTCTAAGGGGAAAATGTCCACCCACACGCCCGTGGCGGCCTTCTTCCCTACGAAGTTCTCGTAGATGATCGTGGTCGTGTCGACGATCTTCGCGAACTGGTAGATCGACGATTTGTCGCGATAGGACACAAGCTTGAAGCGCTCAGAGGTGCGCCACTCGTTGAAGTGGTCCATGAGCTGCTCGTACTGGTCGCGCATCATGACGATGTCCATGTCGTCGTCCCACGGGATGAAGCCCCCGTGGCGCACGGCGCCGAGAAGCGTGCCGTAGCCCAAGAAGTACTCAACGCCATGCGCGGCGCACACGCGGTCGATCTCGTCCATGATGTCGAGCTCAATCGCCTTCATGTCGTCGACGGAGAGGCGCTCCATGCTAGTCCTCACCTGCGCCTACGTTCGCGTCAGCGGGCTTGCTTGCGGCCTCGCCTGCTTCCGCGTCCGCGTTCTCGATAGCGTCCAGCTCGGCAAGCGCCTCGGCCTGCGCGAGTGCCGCAACCTTGTTGCGCAGCTGCGAGAGTTCGACGGTGGTGAAGAACTCGCGCACAAGCAGGATAGCGATAATGGCGAGGAACACGCAGTTCGACGGCGATTCGATGCCGAAGATGTTCGAGAAGAAGAACGCGATGTGCGGAAACACCGCCAAAAGCAGGATGACGAGCGCGAATATGAACCAGAACGTGCTGTCGGCGATCTTCACCTCGGAATGGCGGATCTTGCGCAGAACGTAGATGAAGACGAGCAGTGCGCATACGATGAGCGTGATTCTGAATAAGAGAGTCATTTACTTTCTCCTCCTGAACCATTGCACGATGAGAATGGAAAGGCTGATGCGCAGCATGTAGGACACCGATTTCGTGAAGTTGAGATAGCTCTCGCCGGCGGTGCGCTCGCGCATCTCCACCTGCATTTCCTCCACCTTGTAGCCGTGGCGCATGAGAAGCGAGATGGTGTCGGGCTCGGGGCCGAAGTCGAGTTCGTTGGCGAACAGCGGAATCATCTTCGAATCGAATAGACGCATGCCCGATGTGGGATCCTCGATGCGCTTTCGCGTGGTCACGAAGATCATCGCCGTGATGAGCGCCGAGCCTGCCATGCGCGCGGAGAAGGGCTTCTTGCAGTCGGCGAAGCGCGACCCCACGACCACGTTCGCGCCGGTTTCCTCCGCGACCTCGACCATGTCGTCGATGTAGGCCGCGGAATGCTGACCGTCGGCGTCGAACTGGATGGCGTAATCGTAGCCGTGCGCGTACGCATACTTCATGCCTGTCTGGAACGCCCCGGCAAGACCGAGGTTCACCGGCAGCGAGATCAGATGATAACCCCGCTCGCGGCAGATGGCGGCAGTGCCGTCCTTCGAGCCGTCGTTCACGATGACGTAATCGATGTCGGGCGCGTTCTTCCGCAAATCCTCGATCGTCGATACGATGTTCTCCTCTTCGTTATACGCAGGTATAACGGCGAGCACTCGTTTGTTCATAACCTTCCAACCTGATGCAGTGCAGCCCGTCGAGCAAGGGCGATGAGCTGCTTGTAATTTGACACACGATTCTTTATTTTACCTCTTTTCGATATCATTCACGCACTCAACCTATAATAAGGGCGAACGAAGAGAGAGCCTTCAGGGGGAAATCGTGGCGACCACCGCTGAAAAACGCACGGCGCAAAGCTTGCGCATCTGTCTGTTCTCGGCGCTTTACCGACCGAGCATGGGGGGCGTGGAAACCTACACCGAGAGCCTTGCGCGCGCATTATACGAGATGGGAGCCGAGGTAACAGTTGCAACCTGCAACACCCACGGCCTTGCCGCGCGCGAGCGCGAGAACGGCGTGAACGTCGTCCGCTTCCCGTGCAAGCCGCTTTTGGGAGGTCGGTTTCCCCTCGTGAAGAATGACGAGGAAGCGAAGCGGTTGTGGACGCATCTTGAAGACGAGCATTTCGATTACGTGATCGCGAACACGCGCTTCTACACGCTGACCGAGCGCGCGCTCGACTTCGCGACGCGCGCAGGCGTGGTGCCGCTGCTCATCGAGCACGGGTCGGCGCACCTCACGATGGGTAGCACCCTTATCGACCCGATGGTGCAGGCGGTCGAGCATGCGCTCACGAAGCGAGATCTGCGCTACCCGTTCGTCGCGTACGCCGTGTCGAGGAAGGCAAGCGCATGGCTCGGGCATTTCGGGATCGAGTCAGCGGGCGAACTTCCCAACTCGATCGATGCCGATGCGTATGTGGCGCAGGCGAGCGCGCGGGACTTCCATGCCGAGCTGGGCATTCCCGCAGACGCCCTCATGGTCGCCTTCGCGGGGCGCCTCGTTCCCGAAAAAGGCGTGGTTGAACTCGCCCAGGCCACAGCTGCAATCGCCGAGCACCCGGATGCGAACGGGCGAGCCGTGCATCTTATCATCGCAGGCGCAGGTCCCAAGCAGGGCGACATCGAGCGAATCGGGTGTGGGAACATCCATCTGGTTGGGCGACTGGGGAGGCAGGACTTGGCAGCGCTCATGTCGCAGGCCGACGCGATGGCACTGCCCTCCCGGTCGGAAGGCTTCGCCACAACCCTGCTCGAGGCCGCGGCGTGCGCCACCCCCGCAATCGTCACCCCCGTCGGCGGCACCGACGAGCTCGTAAGCGACGAGCGCTTCGGCACTATCATTCCCGATGCGCGCACCAAGACGGTCGAGACAGCGCTGCGCGAGGCGGCGCGCAATCCGCAACGGCTCGCTGAGCAGGGAGAGAACGTCGCGAGACGCGTGCGGGCGGAGTACAGCTGGAGGCGCACCGCCGAGCGAGCGCTCTCCGCGTGTCGCAAGGCGAACGGGAAGTAAGGTTCCTAGTCGTCGATCGCGGTGATGCGGTACAGGCGCATGTCATCGCGCGCGAGCACCACCTCGAACCCAGGCGTGGAGTCGCGCACGTAATCGATGCCGGCCCACAGGCTGTTGTCGTCGTAGGTGAAGAAGAAGTTGCTGTCAGGGTCGGAGGGGTTATACCATCTTCCCTGGTCAAGCAAAAGCAGGTACTCGGCGCCGACGCTCTCAACAGCCTCCTTCACCCGATCGTCATAGGAGATGCTGTCAAGGCGGCTGCGGATGAGCGCGCTATCCTCGGTTTCCCCCCCCTCACCATAGGTGCGCAGGTAGCGGTAGTACGTGCGCATGCCATCGACAACGTAGCAGAAGCAGCTGCCATCGTTGGGGTTGTTGATGACGACTGCATCTTCGGGAAGAATCTGCTCGACCTCGGCGACGAACTCCTTTTCCGCGGTCGTGTAGATGTAGTCAACGTTGTTCTGCCACGAAAGCCGCTGCCAGACCAGCGCCATCGCCCCACGGCCCATGTTGGGAACCTCGCTCGACGGGCTGATGTCGGCGCGCGGGTCATCGAGGAAAAACGTCCCCCACACCAGCACGAACGCGCAGAGAGCACATGCGATGGAGGTCGCCCACGCAGGCGCCTTGTCGCGCGAGCGGGAAAGAAGCCGCGCGATCGTGCGCGCAACGAGGGCTACGCCCATCGCCGCGAGGGGGATACCGAAGATGGCCGCCATTGCTGCCACACGGTAATAGTCGGTGTACCAGAAACCGGTCAGCAGATGCTGCAGGCGACCGGAGGTCGACACGCCAACGATGAACATCCCGCATGCGAGCACGTACGAGGCGGAAAGCCACAGCCAGCGGCGTTCTTTGAACGTCCAGAACATGCCCACGAACACGAACACCATGAGCACGAGCTGCACGCCGTCGTCCATGAACCCGAGCATAAGCGTATGGAGCACCGCCTCGAGCGGGTACTGCGCGGCACCCCATGAGTGCTCCACCACCGCGCTCAGGAAGGGCAGGTGGTACACCACCCACCAGATGACGCAGATAAGGATGGCCGCGACAACGGCGAACAGGATGCGCAGCCACCATTTCGCCGCGCCTTCACGACGGAGAAGGTCGGCCGCGATTGCCGCCCGATAGATGCAGAAGGGAATGAGCCACACGGCCACGACGAACACGGCGTTCGGCTGCGCGAGTGCCAAGGCGATGACGCCGATGACGAACAGCGCTCCCGCGCAGATGCGCTCGCGGCGCGAAACCCCCGTGCGCAGGATCGCCACGAACAGCGCCGCCACGAGCGGCAGCAGGCAGTAGGCAGACGTGTTCGGGAACAGCGGGCCCCAAGCGAGCAGCATCCAGGGGAAGGCCGAGAACATGGGCGCGCAGGCGGCGCCCCAGCACACGATGTCGCGACGCTCCTGGAAGACGATGCGCATGAACGCGAACATGCTTGCAGGCAGCGCCAGCGCCACGAACACGAAGTTCGCGGCGTTTTCCGAAAGCGGAATGGGGACGTCGAGCAGGCTCACCATGAAGGCAGCGACGTTGTACCAGGCCGTCGGGTAGAAACCGCCGCCGGGAAGCGGGTTGATCGCCGCGTCTGCCGCGCCCGCGTAGAGCGACGTGCTGAAAGGCGACCAGTTCCCCGTTTCAACGAAGCAGCGAATCGAGCCTAAGTGGCTCACGTTGTCGTATTCCTGCATGTAGTTCGAGGGGTCGCCCAGAAACGAGGCGAACATGCCCACCGACACGACGATGCCCACCAAAAGGTAGAGCGCAAGCGCGTACAGGTCGAAGCGGCATGCCTCGCGACTGCGCTCACCGAAGCGACGGCGAGGCAGATCGCGTGCGCGCACACGACCGACGATACAGATGATAAGACCCACCACGAGCTGGGGGAAGAAGATCGTCGCCCAGTTGGCGTTGATGCCCAGGGCGGCATACGCCAGGCAGAGGGCGATCGTCGCTGGAATGCCGAGAAGCGGCGCGAAGGCGATAGCCGACGCCACGTGCATGCGAAGGCCAACAAGCACGAGCGCCCCTGGAACGAACAAGAACAGCGCCCCCGCAAACGCAGCGGCGAAGAACAAACCCCACATACCTTACCTTCCTAAACATCGCACAACGCGATGAGAAGTCGCAAATTCAATCTAGCGAGGGCGCCGCATCGGACGCCCTCGTCTTCAAACCGCTCTATTGTATCAGGAACTGCTGCTAAAGAAGTCCCGCCATGTAGAGTGGCAGCTTCACAATGTCACCATCAACGGCGAGCTGACGCGGGTGGAGGATGTACCTTTCCCCCACACGCTTTCCAAACTTCAATTTGAACTTGTCGAGCGATTTCGTCGTGTATCGCTTGCCCGATTTCACTTCAACAGGACTTACACGAGGCTTCATCGCCGCATCGGGATACGGCTTTACAAGAAGAAAATCAACTTCCATTCTGTCTTCGGCGGTCGGCGCCCATTTCGAATAGAAGTACAAATCGTGCCCTGACGCGACGAACTGCTGCGCGACTGCGTTTTCCGCAAGCATCCCCTCGTTCACATCTGCATCGCCAAGGAGGACATGGCGATAGACCTCAGGCATCGAGTCACCCGTCGAAGAAAAAGCCATCGTAGCAAGAAGCCCCACGTCACCCATATAGCATTTAATCGCTGATTCGCTTTTGCTCAAGGCGAGGGCGACCGACGGGTCAGTGCAAGCATGGCACAGATTCACCGTAGCCGCTTCGTCAAACCATGCAAAGGCGGACGCGTAGTCACGCGCGCGGCCCCCCTCTTCAACCTGTGAGAATACCAGCCTTTTCTCATGTTTGGAGAGCTGACCGGGAATCGCATCGAAGATGGCCTTGAGACGTCCCACCCCCCTTTCCCCATATTTATCGATATCTTCCCGATAGAGCTTGAGCACAAGACGTTTCGCCCGATCGGCGGCATCCATGTTTCGTTTATCCGCATAGACGGCAACAGCCTGGGGCATCCCACCAACCAACATGTACTCATTCCAAAAGCGCATCGCTTTTCGATGCAAATCGTCGGGCAGAGGCCTTCGCTCATTAAACGACGCTCGAATAATCTGGGCTAAACCATCTTCCCCCATAGCCCAAAGAAACTCCTCGAAATCCATCGGGTGCAACTTCATCGATTCTTCTTCAGAGGGGATGAGAATGTCCTTGACATTCGATTTGATCGAAATCAACGATCCAGTTTCCACGTAATCGTATCGCCCGTCAGTAACAAGGTGTTTGATAAACTCTCTTGCAGGAGGAAAAAGCTGGACTTCGTCGAAAATCACGAGGGTGTCGCGAGGAACCAAGTTGACGCTAAATAGAGCGGAAAGGTAAAGGAAGAAACCGTCAAGATCGGTCCTTGTATCGAGAAAGAGCTGCTTGAACTCCTTTGAAACCTTTGAGAAATCGATAAGGGCATATGATGCGTATTCTCGCTTTGCGAACTCCTCAACAAGAGTCGATTTCCCAACGCGTCGAGCACCCTCGACAAGCATCGCCGTCGACCCGCAACTTTCCTCTTTCCATAAGAGGAGCTTCTCGTATGCCTTTCGCTTATACATTGGCATCTCCTAGATTGCCGTTTTCTATGGTTTCAGATTACCACAATATGCACGTTTCTAAGTTTTCAAGATACTACGATTTTCACGTTTCTATGATTTGGCAACAGAAGGGCCCGCTTTATGAAGCGGGCCCTTGCACTCAGAAGCATTATCAGGAACTACCAGTACCAGGAATTCGGCAGGGCGCTTGAGGCCACGATCACGCCGTCCTTGTAGTACTCGCGTTGCGCGGCGGCGGAGTGCGATCCCGTCCACCAGGAAGAGACGTCAATGTAGTCGTACCAGTCAGGCTGAATGCCCCAGATGTCGCAGTTGAGCGTGCGGTCGTAGTTGTCGACGACGATCTTCACAGGGAAATCCCAGTCGTTGCGGAAGCGGAAGTCGGAAGAGCCCCAGTTCACCATCGCATCTTGCCCGATGGGCACATATGTGGAAGGCGTCGTGTGGTTCTGACGCTCCACGATGGTGAGACCTGCGCGCACCACCGCACCATAGAGCGTGGTGGACGCCTGACAGATGCCGCCGCCATAGCCCGAGCCGCCGACGACGCCCGCGATGAGGTAACCCTCGGCCGCGCCGCACGGCCCGCACGTGTCGAAGAACGACACCGTCTCACCCGGCCACACGACCATGCCGTCGAAGTTGGAAAGCGCACGCGACATGTTGTACCACCCGTTGAACGTGTTGGTGGAAACGGTCGAGAAATGCGCGAGAAGATCCGAGAAGTCATCAGGGACGTAGGTCGTGGGAGTCAGCACGAAGCGCTGCGCGATGGAGTTGTTGCGCGTATAAACCTGCACGTTCGTACCGCTTTCCGCAATGCCGTCGGCAATGTCGAGCGCGAGGCCATTGCCCTTGCACACGAAGCTAAACGACTGGTCGCCCGCATACTTCGGGTACCATTTCTGCGCGTCGTTGCCGAACGGCGTGCACTGCCACACGTTCGTGCCAGGGGTGCGCCCACCATTGGCCACATCGAGCACCTTGCGCGAGAAGGGGAACGCGATCGTGTAGGATCCGTCGGCGTTCGTCGAGATCTTCACCACCTGCGCGTTCGAACCGTTCTCGGTATGCAGCTGCACGTTCGCGCCGCTTGCGCGGGAGGCATCTTGCACATCGAGCTTCACCGACGGGTTGGTGTATGCGCCGATGGTGTAGAAGCCGTCGATGATGATCGGTGTTTTCTTCAGGATGAACGACGATGCGTCCGCACTCGAGCCGAGCACGACGTTCTTCCCCGAAAGAGAGAGCGCGAACTCGCCGCTCTTCGAGGCGATGCGGTACGCGCCGTTTCCGAGCGGCACGAGCTTCCACAGCTGGGAATCGGTCCCGTCGGCAGTCTGTTGGCAGACGTTCGCGCCCACAGCAGCGCTTCCGCCCTCGATGGCAAGCACCTTACCCGAGCACAGCGACTCGATCGTGCAGTAGCCGTCATCGCGGGTCGTCACGTGCCACTTCTGCGCATAGCCGCCGTTATTCGTGTGAACCTGCACGTTGGCACCCGATTCGGTCGATGCATCGAACACGTCGAGGTCGGTACCCTTGTCGCTCGAAAGCGCAAGCTCGTAGGTGCCGTCGGCGTACGTGCTCTCGCACGGGCTGAAGACGAACGACTGGGCGATGGCCCCGTTCGGAGTCCACGTGCGCACATCCGTGCCCGCGGCGCAGATTCCGTCGGCGATGTCGAGCGCGAGCACGTTGCCCTTCGAAATAAGCGAGAAGGAGCCGTTGCCGTTGTCGACGAGGCGCCACTTCTGCATGCTGTTGCCAAACGGCGTGCACTGCCACACGTTCGTGCCAGGGGTGAGTCCGCCATTGGAAACGTCGAGCACGAGCCCCGAGCCCATCGAGGTGATCGTGTAGTAGCCCTCAGAGTCGGGCTCGATGTACCACTTTTGGGCCTGCGAGTGGTTGCTGGACCACAGGCGAACGTCGGCGCCGGAGACAAGCGATGCGTCGGCCACGTCGAGCGCATAGGAAGTGTCGCCCGCGGCGCAGATCTCGTAGACGCCTGCGGGAAGCAGGGCCTCGGGGGCAGGGTCGGAAACGGGCGTGAGCGCGAAACGCTGCGCGGGAGCACCATTGACCGTGTAGGTCTGGATGTTCGTACCTGCAACCGCAAGCCCGTCGGCGATGTCGAGCGCGAGGCCCGAAAGCTTGGAGACGAGCGTCACCGAGCCGTCCGCCGCGCGCGCGATCTTCCACTTCTGGGCATCGTTGCCGAAAGGCGTGCACTGCCACACGTTTGTGCCGGGAGTGCGCCCGCCGTTGGCAACGTCAAGCACCTTGCCGGTCGCAACCGAGGTGATCGTGTAGTAGCCCTCGCCCACCGCTTCGATGCGCCACCGCTGGAAGAGCGTGCCGTTCGCGGAGGCGAGCTCGACGTTCGCACCCGAATAGAACTGCGAGCCAGCCGTGGAGAGCACGGCCTTCGAGTTCGCGGCAGCAGAGATCACGTACACGCCCTCGAAGGATTCATCGCCTGCGGTTTCCCCTTCACCTGCAGCCCCACCCTCGCCTGCGGCGGCAGGTTGCGCGGCCTCGGGCGCAGCGGCTTCAGCCGCAGCGGAAGAAGCGCTGGCGGCGGCATCAGGCTGCGCAGGTGTTGCGACCTGGGACGTTCCCGCGTCCGTTCCCGCGCCATCCGCGGCAGAAGAGCTCCCTATCGTGGCATCCGCCGAGGGCGCGCCTGAGACCGCCGCACCATCGGATGCGCCTGGGGCTTCCTCGGCGAACGCACCCGCGGGCACGCACCATACCGAAAGCGACGCTGCGAGCAGCACCGAGAGCAACCGTTTCGGCCCCTTCATAGTATGCCCCTGCATCCTCTCCCCTTTCTCATTAACGGAGCCCCAAGCGCCGATGCGCCCGGACCCGCCTACATTCCCGATTCGAAACGCGCCATGAAGGCGTCGAAGTCGTCCATCATCAGATTGAGCATCTCCCAATCAGCCGGCGCGAACATGTCGCGCTCGAGCGTGCCCTCCTCGCGGGCCCGCAGGTATTCCTCACGCATGCGCTCGGCGAACGCACGGCGCGACTCGTCGGTCAGGCGATTGAAGTTCCACCGGTACGTGCCGAGTTTCAACAGGTTGACGATCGCACCGAACGCGCGCTGCTTTTCGGGGTCCTTCGCCAGAAACTCGCGCGAGAGCTCGTACTCGTCGCACACGGCGAACACCTTCGCCGACGACTTCACCGACGAGTTCGCGTTATCGACGCGGTAGTGCAGATACCCCTTCGGAAGGATAGCCGCACGACGCGCGCTCGCCCACACCTGGAACACGAACGAGGTGTCCTGATACGATGCGCCGGGAGTCCCGTTGAAGCGAATGCCCTCGCGCTCGATCATCTCGCGGCGGTAGAGCGCCGACCAGATGATAGGCAGCACGGTGAGCGCGCGCTGATCAACCCGAGGATCGAAGACGGTCTTGTACGCAAACCCGGCGAACGGCTCCTGGAAGACGTCGCCCGCATCGCTGTGCTCGTAATAGTTCGCCTTCACCAGGTCGAGGTCGTGCTTCTTCGCGAACTTGTACATGTCCTTGAACATGCGGGGGTCGGCGAAGTCGTCGGATTCCACGATGCCCACGTACTCACCGCGGGCCCCTGAGAAGCCGCGGTTCATCGTCTTGCCGTACCCTTCGTTCTCCTTCGAGATGAGGCGCACGCGGGAATCGCGGGCGGCGTACTCGGCGGCGATGTCTGCCGACGAGTCGGTGGAGCCGTCGTTCACGACGATGATCTCGATGTCCTTCAACTTCTGCGCAAGCAGGCTGTCAAGGCATTCGCGCAGGTACTTCTCGACGTTGTACACGGGAACGACGATCGAGACCTTGGGCGTGTCGGAGGTTTTGTTGCTGAACATGGTTTCCTTTCCAAACTATCCGCGGCGTGCCGCGTGGAGAACGCGCTTTGCGAGGTTCGCAGCCGCACGGGCGGGCGCAGTGACCGCACGCCCCGTTCGGTAGCTTATCGAGTGGTAGAACTCCTCGATGTCGGAGTTGAGCTGGTTGATGTGCTGAGCCTGACCTCCTACCGCAAGCAGGTTTTCCTCGTTCTTCATGATAACGTCATTCAAGACGAGCGTGTCGCGGTATCCGGTGTACGCGTCGTAGGTTTCCCCGAGCAGCGCTTTGCAGGCGACGCGCTCGGCGTCGGTGAGCTGCGACCCGGCAAGGGCGCGTGCTATAGCCTCGCCCCCGCGCTCGCGGGCATCCTCGAAACAGTAGCGGCGAGCAATCGGGTTGCGGATAAGGTCGACCATAAGGATCAGATGGCGCGCCGCGGCGGCATCGAGTCCGCACGTGGCCTCGTCATCGCCCGTGAAATTCGCCCGCGCCTCCTCGAAGCCGGAGAACACGTCGTCGAGCATGGCGCGCGCGCCGACAAGCCCGGTCGACGCGAAAGGCAGGCAGCGCAGCGTGGCAAGGGGACGCTTGGTCACGACGATCTTGGTCGCTTGCGAGAGAGCCGCGCATTGAAGGCCCAGCCACGTAGAGTACTTCGCCACTTTCGCGCATTGCAGCAAGAATTCCCTGTTAAATGCCTTGTTTGCCGACGCAATGCTCGAAAACGAGAACAGCTGCGAGGAGAAATCGGAAGCGGGATGCGCCCCTTCGGGCACGATTGCCTCGGTGGTGCTGGGCTCGTAGAAGTCGAACAAGTCGCGCACGCCGAGCATGCCGGCAGAATCGGTGAACACCGCAATGTCATAGGGCTCGCGCTCGCCGACGACCGTGCGCCCCTCGCGTTCCCCTGCAAGCTGAAGCAGCTGGTCGAAGGCTTGCGGATCGTAGACGACGTTCGCGTAGGAGCGAACGAGATAGGTGCCCCGCGCGCTCGCGAGCGCAGAAGCGACGTCGCGGGTGGGTAGAACGCGCGCGCGGCAATCGTTCTCCGTGAAGTCGACAATGAGCTGGGCATAGCGGCTGTTCTCATCAGCGGGCGGGAAGAACAGCACCTCGAAGGACTGCTCGTCCTGGAACTCGATCGCATCGAGCGCGGCTTTGGCGTCGTCAGCCTCGTCGGCGCATTCTATAAGGATGCTTATCGAAGGAGCATCGGTTTCCACCTGGGGCGACACGAGGTAGGCCAAACGCCCACGCACGCCATCGTCAAGCCCGAGCGAATCGAGCGAGCGGCCTTCGAGCACCTCGTCGAGGAACGCCGAGAAAAGCTCGGCAAAGCGAACGCGGTCGTTGTAGTAGGTCATCTTCGCCGACGTGAACAGAAACGACACGGCCCACGAGATGCCCTCGCGCCCGAACTCCACCAACGTCCCGCGCTCCTTCCATGTGGTGAGCGCGTATTTCACGACGTCAAAGTGGAGGAAGAGCTGCTTGGCGCCATCTGAGCAGGTCGCGCCCACCGCCGAATCGCGACGCACGCGGTAGAAGTAGAGCATCTCCTTGCTGAAGGCGACCGTTTTCGCAAGCGGGAAGGTGATGAACTGGAAGGCGTGGTCTTCCCCAAGCGAGAGGTCGGGGTTGAGGAGAAGCCCATTGCCGCGCAAGAAGTCGGTGCGGTACATCTTGTTGCACATAAGGGGGATGCTGCCGCGTTCGTAGAGCAGGGCATCGACCCCCGAGTGGTACACGCTATCGCGCCACGCGAAGGAATCGTCCGCCCACGGGAGCGTGGGGAACGTCTTGCCGCCGAAGACGACGATGTCGGCGCCTTCCCGCTCGGCGGTAGCGACGAGGACCTCGCAGGTTCTTTGCGCGATGTAGTCGTCGGAGTCGACGAACAGGATATACTCGCCGCGCGCAAGCCCGACGCCCACGTTGCGCGTCTCGGCAACGCCGCAGTTCTCGCGATGGAGCGCGCGAATGCGAGCGTCTTTCGCAGCGTAGGCATCGAGAAGCTCCGGCGAGCTGTCGGTCGAGCCGTCGTCCAAACAGAGAATCTCGATATCGGAAAGCGTCTGCTCAATCAGGCTATCCAGGCATTGCGCGAGGTAGCTTTCGACGTTGTAGACAGGGACAATGATAGAAACCTTTGGATTATCCATGTAGTGCCTTCGGTTCGCCTCTCGGTTGCAGGCACACGCCCGCAGCGTTTTGCTTTGAATGATACTGTATCGCAACAACGATGCGGGGCAGCCTTCGAAAGAAGCACACGGTGTCCTAGCGCTTCGACGCGCCCACCTTGCGCTGAATCGCGCGGGGAAGGCGGCATATCGCCTGGCCGACGCGTTGCTCTGCCGCGCCCATGACCGCGTCGAACTCGGATACGACCCGATCGAGGTCGGCGCGCATGGCCGCTTCGCGTGCGCACGCGGCATCGCGCTCGGCGAGGGCTTCGTCGCGTGCGGCGCTCACCTCATCGAGGACGGCAAGCGCGTCCTCCCGCGCCGCATCGAGCGAGCAGGCGCGGCCGAACAGGTACGCTGCAGGGTCGCATTCTGAAATCTCGCGCATGCGAGCGTAGTATATCGGGTCGAGGAAGTCATGTTCTCCCAGATCGGCAAGACCCAAGTCGGAAAAGCCGCGGTCGGCCAGATAGCGGTACACCTCGCAAAAGGCGGGATAGGACGCGAGCGTGTTCAAGTTGTACAAAATGCTCGACATCGCCCAGGTAGCATAGCTGCGCGAGAGCGCCTCGAGGCGCCCCGTTTCTAGCAGGTAGCTTCGGAAGGAATGGATGGCGCGCACGAAATCGAACGCATGGCGATCCTTCGTGGCCATGGCGGAGTCAGCGCGCATCACGCGATAGTTGATGAGCCGCTCGCCCACCGTCGCGATGCGCTCGGCGTCCACAAGCGCGGGGTACACGAATGCGATGTCCTCCGAGCGCTGGATGTCTTCCGCGAAGCGATAGCCCCCCTCGCGCACGAACGAGGCGAGAAACAGCTTGTTCCAGGCCCACGTCTGAAAGCTCATGAGGAAGTCGTCGGGGCTGCGTTTCCACGAAAACGCCTGGCCGTCAAAGTCGAACGGAGCGAAATGGAGGATGCCGAGCGGCGGATGCTGCCGGCGTTTACGCTGATTGTTGTAAAACCAGAGGTCCCACACCACGATCTGAGCATTCGTGCGGCGGGCCGCATCGAGCGCCAGCTCGAAACAGCACGGCGCCAAGAAGTCGTCGGCGTCCAAGAACATGAGATAGCTTCCCCGCGCCAAGGGGATCGCGCGGTTGCGAGCGCGCGCGCAGCCCGCATTCTCCTGCTCGACAACGCGCATCTTACTGGCAAGGCGTCGCTCGTACTCGCGCAGGACCGAGACCGAATCATCGGTTGACCCATCGTCGACGCAGATAATCTCCCACGACGATTCCGTCTGAGCGATGACGCTATCGAGGCATTCGGGTAAATAGGCCGCGCAGTTGTACACGGGGATGATAACCGAAACCGCGGGAGCGCCCCCCGTCGAGATCTCCGACATACTTCGTCCTTTCGCAATGCAATAACTGCATAAGGGTACCACGCAATGGGCGCATCTCGGCTGATTCGCCCTGCAGAAACGACCCTCTATCGTCATTTCGTCGTTTCGTTGAGCAGAAGAGATTCGATAGCCTCCTCATGACAATGCATCTCTCATCTTGCGTGTTCCTTTGCTGAGAAAGCTATTCAGCGTCCGCCCGATATCGCCTCTTCCCGAACGCAAGTCGACCGCTTAGGGGGATGGGCTGAGACAAGCGCCCCTGTACCTTTTCTTTTCAGACTCCATCATGATAAGGTCATTTGGAACTATCCCAAGAAGAAGACTCGAGCACTAGCAACGGAAAGGGCGAGCGTACCGGCGCCGTAACCCAATGTACGCGTCCATGGCAGTTCTTTTCGTTTCGCCCATCGTGATGTGCCGCTATGCGCTCCCAGTGTTCGCCCTCACACCACTTGCTTTCGCCATCGCATTAAGCGGGACGAAGCAAGGCGAGATTCCAAGGGACTAAACGTCCAATGCACGAAGAGGGATAGTTAGATCAACAGCTGATTTACCCAAAAAGCGGGTGATTCGTATACCAAATTACGAATGTTTACGCTACCAAAATACGAATGGTTGACTTACCAGAAAGCGAATTTTGCACCAGTTAACCGCGCAACGCATTGCAGCATTCCTCACTAACGGATTCTTCAAAAGTTGGTGCATTTATGCGTTCGCATAAGTTGTGAGCAGACGCCCTGTAATTTACGCGAACGCGTAAATAGAAGAACAATGTGCTATTATTTATGCGTTCGCGTAAAGGGAGTGATATCGTGATCAACATCGGCAGCACAAGAGAACTCGGGGAGCTCATCATGCATGAAAGAAAAGCCCAGGGGCTCACCCAAACCCAACTAGCAGGATTGAGCGGCGTAGGCATAACATTTCTCTCGAACCTCGAAAATGGGAAGCAGACCGCGGAGCTTGGCAAAACCCTCAACGTTCTTGCAACGCTCGGATTAGACCTTCTCGCAGAAAGAAGAGACAATGAGTGACCTTCGAGTTTCACTTTATCGCGAAGGGACTGTGGTTCGCGTAGGCACAATAGAGAGGAATAACACCGACGGGTCTATTTTCAGGTACCTTAATGAATATGCTGACGATAGCGCAGCGATTCCCCTATCCCAATCGCTCCCTCTTTCGACCGATGCTTACAGCGAAGACCAATTCCGCCCCTATTTCGAGGGATTGCTCGCCGAAGGAAATGCGCGAGAGGCACTTGCGGCAGAGCTGCACGTTCGGGAAACAGATTACCTCGCAATCCTCGCGCAATGCGGCCGCGACTGCATCGGCGACGTGATTATAGAAGACGACAGCGATTCCAACCCTCAAATCACAAGCGCCAAGAACAGCTACGAAGAAGTGAGCAACGAACAGTTATTCCGCTTTTTCCGCTCTATTCCAGATATGTCAAGAGAAAATGTCGGGTCGCGGCTTTCTCTGGCCGGCGCGCAAAGCAAGATAGGGCTGGCGCATATGCCTGGCAGCCCTATGTCGCAGGGATGGCTTAAACCGCGAGGACTCGCAGCGAGCACCCATATTCTCAAAACAGGCTCCATCGAAAAACTTGTCGGCCTCGAATTTCTCTGCATGCGGACGGCGAAAAAATGCGGCGTTAAGGTTCCGGAGGTTACGCTGCTTGACTTCGGTAAGCCCGTATTGGCTGTCGAGCGATTCGATAGGGTGGTAACGATTGACGAAGAGGGACTCCGCGTTGAGCGAATCCATCAAGAGGACTTCGCACAGGCATTCGGAATGACGCCAGCTTCGAAATATGTCGAGCTCCCGAATGGCTCTATCGCTTCGATAGCGCAATGGATTCGCTCTTATGACGCAAAGCCAACCGAGGATCTTTCTCAGTTTGCAAAAGGTGTCTGCTTTAACTACCTTATCGGGAACTGCGACGCGCACCTGAAAAACATTTCGATTATGTACCAGGTTGGGAAAAGGGGGCCAATACGTCGTCTATCTCCAGCTTACGACCTGGTCAGTACATCGTTCTTCGATAGATTCAGCAAAGAGTTGGCTATGGCTGTCGGCGGCGCACTAGACATTAGAGACGTGAAGCCGAGCAGCTTCGATCTCCTTGCGAGCAGCTTAGGCATCACTTCAAGCTACTTGAGGTCAATCGTCGCGCCGATTGTCAATAATGCCGAAGCCGCAATTCGCGAAGCAGGCAGCGAGTCGCTTGGTCCTTCGCAGGAGTTTCTCCCCTATTTGGCAGACGACCTGCAGGAAGACATCGCCCCGCGCCTTCGCGTCCTAGAGGAGTTTTGCAATCTTTAGCGGCGTGCATACTTGCTGAGAAAGCTATTCAGCGTCCGCCCGATATCGCCTCTTCCCGAACGCAAGTCGGCGAGGCGGCTCAACCTTCGCGCCCCGCTTTCCCAGCCCGCGCGTGTCGACGGATGTGCGGCTACGGCTCTTTCGGCCCTTTCGCGCCCTTCGACAGCGCCTCGCGAAGTTTACGGGGCAGGGTGAGCAGGGTCGATCCCACGCGGTAGGAATACGAGTGCGCGTACTCCTCCACCTCGCCGCGCGCCGCGTCGCGCTCGCGTTCCACCTCGGCGCAGCGGGCACGTGCCTCCTCGACGCTTCTTCGCTCCCGCGCGATCTGCGCCTGGAGGCGATCCTTCTCGGCGATATCGTTCGTCACGCGGTTCAAGAAGAGCTCCTCGGGAATCTCCCCGCGCTTCGCGGGCGCGATCGAGGCGATGGCATCGAGCAGGATGTTCTCCGATTCGCCGCTCTTCTTGCGCAGCTCGGACACGCGGTTCGTCAGCGCGAACGCGCGCTGGGCGTCGAAGGCGAGGACGGATTCCAGAGCCGCGATGATGTCCGCAGTATCAGCGTTCATGGAAAGCAGCGTGTCCGCCTGCCCCAAATCCTCGTAAAGCGACACCACCTTGGGAAGATATCCCAGGCCAACGCACGGTTTGCAGAACGATCCAAGCAGAAGGGACGCATGGTAGCGCATCGAGAGGCCGGCCGAGCAGCGCGAGAGGAAGTCCACCACCGGCTCTATGCGCTCCCCCGCATCGAAGATGCGGAGCACCGCCTGAGCGGGAAGAAGCGCCCCGATGCGCTCGGCAAGCGCACGGTCGCTCGAGTCGAGGATGCACGCTGAGAAGACCACGTCGCGATGAGCCGCCTGCACCCTCGAAATCGCGGCGGCAACCCGCTCGGCGAAATCGGCAGGAGCGTTCTCGTACTCGCGCAGCGAAACCGCCACGACCCTGTGCGACGCGGGGTCGATTCCTTCGGATGCGAACCATTCGTCGACGAACGAAGTGTCGGAAGCACTTCCCAAAAACGCGCAATCGGCAAGCGATATCACCTGCTCGTTGCGCACCCGGCACGAGCGGATGAGCTCAGCAGTCGCTTCGTCGCGCGTGAGGAACAGCGCGCCCAGACGCCCCATGAGGCGCACAAGCGAGCGGCCGTCCGCCACGTCGAGCGGTCCCGCGCCGATGCCGTAGAGCACCGGACGCGCATCGTTCATGTATGCAAGCTCGACATATGCGGCGATACCTGCGATGTCGGTGTGCGGCATCGACGAGGCAAGCTCCGCCTTCCCGATTGACCAGCGAATTCCCTGGTCGAAGAGGAGACCCGCGATCACAAGGGCCGCCGAAGATGCAGCGAGCACCCAGTCGAGGACGCGCTTGTCCTGAAGCGTGATGGAGTAGATGCCGCGTTCGCGCAGGGTATGCAGCGGGTTTTCCCCAACAGCAACGATGGAGCAACCGCAGATCAGCTCCCTCAGGCGCCTGTCAACCGTTGCCAGGATGTACTCGTCGCCGAAGTTGCCCATGCCCACGTAGCCGAGGACCGAGACAATCGTGCGCGGCGCGGGAAGACCGGTCATAAGCCCCCGCTCGGCAAGCTGCTCGCGCACGCTCTCGAGGGCGGCAAGCAGCGACCCATCAAGGAAGGGACCCTGCGAATCGACGGGAAGGCGGCGGCTCTCAAACGCAGCATCGCTCGATCGCTGATCCGCAACCGCCGCGATGAGCGCCTTGTGCGCTGCGGCAATATCCTTCTCGCAAATGTCCATCCGCTCCGCACGCCATGGAGAAAGGCCCTCGCCCACGCACGCAAGCTTCGCCCCATCGGCATGGACGAGCACAAGCGCCTCGTCCGTCAGCAGCGCATCCGCCGGGGACTTCACGTCCCGGGCGTCGGCTGGGGCGTTCGCATTCTGCACACCCTTGTCCAGATCCCCGAACACCACGCACGCCGCACTCGAACGGGCGGAGTAGGCGATGTGGGTAAACGTCGGGTCGGACGCGAAGCGCTCGGGCCAGCCGGCGCCGAAGCAGCGGACGGCGCCGCCGAAGCGCCCGTCTGCGACCAGCTCATCGAAGAAGGCGACGCGAGCGGGCGTCGCGTCCTGCAGGCACATAATGCCAGGTCCGAAGGCCACCAAGTTAGCAATCGGCGTCGAGGCGTAGGCGGCATCGATGGCAGGAGCGCACGCCCCCACAACGCCGTCGAACCCGTCGAGCTCCTCCAATCGCAGCGAGCGCCCGGAAATCGTTATCGCAAAGTCAAAAGGCGCGCCACTCGACTTCGCTACGCTCGCCTCGGCTTCGGATCGCGCAGCGGCAAGCATGCCCACGGCGACGCCGCGCGAGACGGCAGCGTCAAGCCCGCACGCGCCTATGCCCTCGGCGAGCATCAGGCAATCGGGACGCTGTACCTCGAAGAAGCGGGACAGCGCCGTAGCATCGAAGGTGCCGGCCTCGTCGAAAAGCTCGGGCCACATTTTCGGCGTGAAGAGGAACACCGTGTGCCCCTGCTTTTCAAACGCCCTCTTCACGCAGGACACGGGGGTTGCGACGCCCGCTCCCATACGAGCGACGAGTACAATCTTGCAGTAAATTTTTCCCATATTTCCCACGCACCCTTCCTTCGCAAAAGGCGCCGCGGTGGGCAGCGCCTTTCTATGTATGAACAGTGTAGCGAAAACAGCGGGCGGCAGCCCCGCTCGCCGCGCGTGAATTACAGCGAGTCGAGATACAGACGCGAGTAACGGCGCACCAGCTCGGCCATCGAGGCGCGCCACGCGCTGTTCTGCGGGCGCAGCTCGTTGCCGCTCACGCCCTCGATGAGCCCCGTGTCGACCGCCCAGCCCATGGAGTCGTGCGCATAGCCGCTCACTTGGTCGGCACCCGCCTTCTCATTCATGGCCGTGCAGTCACTCCACGTGTCGAGCCCATCGTTTATGCTCGCGTAGCGTGCGAACATGCAGGCCAGCTGCTCGCGCGTGACGTTTTCGTGCGGCCCAAAGTGCGTGTACGAGCCGTCGGTATTCTTATACCCGCTGATAATGCCCTGCTCCTTCGCCCAGCACACCGCGTCGTAGTAGTACGCATCGGGGTCACTCACATCCCAAAACGGGTACGATTCGTCCGATGCGGGGCAACCCGCCATACGCCACAGGATGGTCGCCACCATGCCGCGCTCAAGCGAATCATAGGGGCCGAAATAATTCGTTCCCGAATAATTCCCCATGTAATCGCGGATGGTCACGTAGTCCAGCGCGCCGCTTTTCACATACCAATCCGACCCGTCCACGTCATCGGGGAAGCTCGTGCGGTACAGATAGTTCACATCGGCGCGGCCGCCGAAATCGTCGGTCGGGTGGTCGATGCCCGCCACGCGCCCGCCCGAGCTGTACTGCCACATCGAGTAGTCGCCGTCGTAGTCGCACACCGTGTTGTACTGCGCCACCCAGCGCGGCCACGCGTCGAAGCACTCGTCGATCAGATAATGGTCGAACCAATACTTGTTCGCGTAGATGCCCACGTCGTAGCCCGCGTCTTCGATCGCGTCGCAGAACGTGCACGCGATTTCAGCGAGCGCATCGGGGTCGTAGCCGGTGGCGCGAAGCTGGCTTGCGTCCTCCATGTCGAAATACACCGGGTACGTCAAATCGTGCCCGTCGATCAGGCGAAGCACATGCTCAGCCTCGCTTTGCGCCATCTCCGCGTCCTGCGCGTAGGAATACAGATACACGCCGAATGGAATGCCCAAACGCTCGCATTCGGACACGTTGCGCTCCCACCATTTATCGTCCTGGCTGGAATAGTCGCTGCCGTAGCCCACGCGGATGATGGCGTACTTGATGCCGTCGTCGCGCACGGCCTCCCAGTCGATGTCCTGGTTCCATTCGCTCACGTCGACGCCGCGCGCGATGACCCCGTCCACGACGCCTCCGTTACCATCGGTGAAGCCGTCGAAGGTGAGCGACCAGGCAGGACCCGAAAGAAGGCCGATGTTCTCGCTGCTCAGGCGCGCGATAGCGCCCAATCCCGCACCTGCGGGGATGGCGTCCGCGCCCGAAGCGTCTTGCTGCCGCGCGGCGAGCTGGCCGTTTTCATAGCGCCAGCTGTTCGCGTCGTCTTGTTGGGGATTCACCGCCGCGAACGCGCTTGCAGGGCACGCGATCGCCGCCGCGACAAGAGCCGCCACCGCGAAAAACGCAAGAGATAAAGGGGTGTAGGCACGCACGGCGCCCGTTCGGTTCCGCAAAATTGCCATGTTCATGCTCCGTTTATAGTTCGAATCGTGGTTCCATCGTATACCGTTCAGTATAGAGCACGCAGCACGCCCCACACGAAGGGCTCACGGCATCGGCACAACGGGAGACCCGCATGCGCGACCGAGCGATGACCCCCAGGCTGCCCTCGCAGCTCCGCGAAGCCCCTCGCGACCGTGCGGCCTCGCGATCGCGCGCGATATCTCGCATGCAGCCCCGCCCCACCGCCCACGCCCCCTCGCGCACCGCCGCTTGCAAACCTTCGCACGACCGCTCGCGCGGGCAATCTGGGCTTTTCATGCGCATGCAGAAGACCCCGTCCAAAGCGCTATAAAATGATGAGTTGCGCCAAGGGCCGGCCCTCGGCGCGCGCAATGCACCCGACCGTTGAGGACCCTATGGCTCAAACCGCATCGACCAAGGCCACGCTCAAGCGGAATTGGTTCACCATCACATCGCTTGTGTCGAAGGACTTCAAGCTCAAGTACCGCCGAAGCGTCCTGGGCGTTCTCTGGTCGGTCCTAAACCCCCTGCTCATGATGTGCGTGCTCGCCGCCGTGTTCACGAACGTGCTCAAGTTCGGCGACGACGTGCAGAACTTCCCCATGTACCTCATCCTGGGCAACGTGCTCTTCTCGCTCATGGCCGACTCGACGTCGTCTGCCATGGGTTCCATCCTCGAATCGGCGCCGCTCATCAAGAAGGTGCGCGTGTCGAAGATGATCTTCCCACTGGAGAAGGTGCTCTTCACGCTCGTGAACTTCGCCATCTCGCTCATCGCGGTCGTCCTCGTCATGCTCTTCTTCCGCATCCCGCCGACGGTAAACCTGCTCGCGATGCCCATCCTGCTCGTGTTCATGCTGCTCTTCTGCGCGGGGCTCGGCATGCTGCTCTCCTCGCTCGCCGTGTTCTTCCGCGACGTGTGCCACCTGTGGGGAGTCGTCATCACCGCGTGGACCTACGCCACGCCGTTGTTCTACCCAGTGGGCCTTCTGCCCGACTGGATGCAGGCGGCCGAGGCGTTCAACCCGATGTACCATTATGTGTGCTATTTCCGCGACATCGCGATGTACAACACGGTGCCCGGCCTCACCGAGAACCTCATCTGCCTCGGCATGGCCGCGATCACCTTCGCCATCGGCTTCGCCGTGTTCAAGGCGACCGAGAAGAAGTTCATCCTCTACGTTTAGGCGGAACCTATGCCCGAGAACATCAACACCACCCCGCTCGGCGACATCGAGCGCGAGCTCGCCGCCGCAGTCGACGACCGGCCCGTCATGGTCGACGTGGACCGCGTGTCCATGGTCTTCAACATGGCATCTCAGCAGCTCAACAGCTTGAAGGAATACGCCATCGCCCTCGCGAAGCGCGAGCTTATGTTCAAGGAGTTCCGCGCGCTCGATGGCGTGTCGTTTACCGTCCGCAAGGGCGACGTGTTCGGTATCCTGGGCACGAACGGCTCGGGCAAGTCCACCATGCTCAAGATCATCGCCGGTGTGCTCGAGCCCACCGAAGGCACCTGCACCATCAACGGCAGCATCGCGCCTTTGATCGAGCTCGGCGCCGGTTTCGACATGGAGCTCACCGCGCGCGAGAACATCTTCCTGAACGGCGCGCTTCTGGGCTATTCGAAGAAATTCATCCAGCAGCATTTCGACGAGATCGTCGACTTCGCGGAGGTCGAGAAGTTCCTCGACATGCCGATGAAGAACTACTCGTCGGGCATGGTCGCGCGCATCGCGTTCGCCATCGCCACGGTCATCGTGCCCGAGATCCTCATCGTCGACGAGGTGCTCTCGGTCGGCGACTTCATGTTCCAGCAGAAATGCGAGCGCCGCATCACGCAGCTCATCAAGGAACACGACGTCACCGTGCTCATCGTGTCGCACAACAACGACCAGATCGAGCGTTTGTGCAACAAGGCGATTTGGATTGAGAAGGGCCACACGCGCATGATGGGCTCGGCTGCCGACGTGTGCCGCGCCTACCGCGTGCTCGGCGGGCATGTGGGGTCGGCCGAGTCGGAGGCCGCCGTGTTCAGCATGCTGAACTCCCCCACCCGCGTGCCCGAGGGACTCGTGAGCTCCGTTGCCGGCGAGAATCGCTACGGCACCGCTGTGAAGATCGCGGAGAAGTGCAAGTTCGCGCAAGGTGGCAGCGTCATCCTAGCCTCGGGCGACTTCAGCCTGCCGTGCATGTCCGCGCAAGGGCTCTCCGGCATGCTCGACGCGCCGGTGCTGCTCTCGAAGAACGAGTCGCTGCCCGACGTGGTCGCGCAGGAGATCGCAAGCCTCGCGCCGCGCCGCATCGTCGTTTTGGGCGGCGAGGACGTGCTCTCTTCCGAAGTGGCCGAGCAGGCGGCCGACGCTGCGGGCGGCGGATGCTCGATCTGCCGCATCGATTGCAACGAGTCAGTCGAGCTTGCGCGCCTCATCTTCGACTTCGGGAAGCGCGTGGCGGAGGAAGACGACGTGCCCGGCTGGAGCAAGCTCGCCATCATCGCGCACCACGACTGCCTGGGCGACCTGATTACGCTTTCGCCGCTGCTGTTCAACCAGCATATCCCCGTATTCTACATTCGCGAGCTCGGCGTAATCGACGACGCCACGGCAGCGTCAATCCAGGGCGGCGACTTCACCGACCTGATTGCGCTGGGTGTCGACAAGCATATCCCCGACACGTTCCTCGCCGCCTGCGCCGAGCACGGCGTGAAAAGCGAGCGGCTCATTGGCAAGAACCCCTACGACGCCAACGAGAAGATTAACGACCTTATCACTTCAGGCCAGGTCGAGGGCGCGCGACTCACGATCGACAACCTCATCGTGAGCTCGGTGTGGAACCCTGCCGACGCGTTCGCCGCCGGCGCCTGGGCCGCCAAGACCGATTCCGCCTTCCTTCTGGAAGACCCGCAAAACCTCGACAGCGTCGCGCACGCCATAAGCTACATCAAGAAGAAGGGCGGCAGCGTGAAGCACCTCACCTTCTTGGGCGATTCCTCGCAGTTCGGGCGCCTCGACAAGGAGATGCTTGGGAAGGCTGTGCAGGAAGCGCTCGTGGACGCAGGGCTTGCAGATACGGGCGCCGAGGACGCGCAGCCCGCCGAGACTGAGCGCACGGACTTCACGTCCGCCGACGCCGCGTCCGCGAATACGCAGGAAAACGAATAGGAGCATCATGTCATCTTCGCAGTTCGCACCGCTGGTTTCCGTCATCATCCCCATTTATAACGCAGAGCCCTACCTCGACCAGGCGCTCGAGAGCGTCGAGGGACAAACGTACAAGAACCTCGAAATCATCTGCCTGAATGACGGCTCGACCGACGATTCACTCGCCATCATGCGCGCCCACGCCGCGCGCGACGAGCGTATCGTGGTGATCGACAAGCACAACCAAGGTTACGGCGCCACCTGCAACCGCGGGCTCGACGAGTCGCACGGCGAGTGGATTTCCATCCTCGAGCCCGACGACTGGATCGAGAGCGGCATGTATTCCGACCTGCTCGCGCTCGCGCGCATGTACCCCGAGCCGATCGACATCGTGAAGTCGGGTTATTGGCGCATCTGGTTGCCCGACACGCCCAAGCAGCGCAAGATGAACTGCAGCTATCACGGGCGCATCAACCCGCCCGTCCAGCCGTTTGCCATTAAGGACGCGGCGCATCTGCTCTGCCACCACCCGTCCATCTGGTCGGCGATCTATCGCAAGCAGTATCTGCTTGACAAGGGCATTCGCTTCCGCGAGATTCCCGGCGCGGGCTGGGCGGACAACCCGTTCCTCATCGAGACGCTCTGTCAGACCGACCGCATCCTCTACACCGATAAGGAGTACTACTGCTATCGCGAGGAGACGCCGGAGAAGTCCGAAGCGTTCGCAAAGCGCAGCACGCTTCTGCCGCTCGAGCGCTGGAACGACATGATGGATATCCTCGAGAAGCTTGGCGTGACCGACGAGCGCATCCTGCGCGCGCACAACAGCCGCGGCTTCACGTACCTTTCGGGTATCCTGGAAGTTGTCGGGCTCGACGGCGAGGGCGTGCGCGAGGCAGCGACCCACATGTTCGAGCGCATGAACGCCGACCTGGTGTTTTCCGACCGCGAGATATCCCCTGGCTGCAAGCGCCTGTTCGCCGACCTTCGCGACCTGGAATGCCCTCACATCGACAAGCTCGCTTACGTGCGCGGGCTTATGGGACAGGGATTCTACAACCTGAAGAACACCGGAGTCGTGAACACATTCTTCGCAACCACCAACTACCTCAAGAAGCACCGCGCCCGCGAGGCCAACGAGTAGGCGGTAAGTTCCGTCGCGAGGTAACACGACAAGAAGCCGCTAAGCGAGCAATGCCCGCAACCTCCCCTGGTTGCGGGCATTTTTTAGCGATTCTTCGTGAAACGATAGGTCGGAACGGCCTCTTCGAGAATCTTGATTGCCTGCTCATCGGTGTCGCAGATTGCCTCTTGCAGCTCGCCGAGCTTCTGCGCCACCTGCTCGTGGCTGATTTCCTGGCCTTGCGAGATCATGATCGAGTGGTTGGACGTGGGAAGCGTGTTCTCCTCGTCCATCAGCAGCTCCTCGTACATCTTCTCGCCGTCGCGCAGGCCGGTGTAGACGATGCCCACATGCGCGCCCGACAGGCGGATGAGGTTCTTCGCCAGATCCGCGATCTTCACCGGCTCGCCCATGTCGAGCACGAAGATCTCGCCGCCCTTCGCCATGCCGCCCGCTTGGATGACAAGCTGCACCGCCTCGGGAATGGTCATGAAGAAGCGCTCAATATCGGGGTGCGTCACCGTCACGGGGCCGCCTTCCGCAATCTGCTTCTTGAACAGGGGAATCACGCTACCGTTGCTGCCAAGCACATTGCCGAAGCGCACCGCCGCGAACACGGTCTTCGATGTGCGGGCGTAGTACTGCATGATCATCTCGCCCATGCGCTTGGTGGCGCCCATAACCGAAGTGGGGTTCACGGCCTTGTCGGTCGAGATGAACGTGAAGTGCTCCACGCCGAAGGCGTCCGCCGCGCGCACCACGTTCAACGTGCCGAAGACGTTGTTCTCAATGGCCTCGCGCGGGCATACCTCCATAAGCGGCACGTGCTTGTGGGCAGCAGCGTGGAACACCACCGCCGGGTGATACTTCTCGAACACCTCGTTCACGCGCGCCTCGTTACAGATACTGCCGATCTCGATGTCAATCGCAATGTCATCGTAGGAGCGAAGCAGCTCTTGGCGGAGCATGTAGGCATCGTTCTCGCAGATGTCGAAGATGACAATGCGGTGCGGCGCGACCTTCGCCAGCTGACGGCACAGCTCGCTGCCGATTGACCCGCCGCCACCTGTGACGAGCACGGTCTCGCCCGCCACGTACGCATACGCGATGCGCATGTCGAGCTGCACTTCCTCGCGCCCCAACAGGTCGGTCACGTCGACGTCGCGCAGGGCCACATCGCCCAGCTCGTCGATTCGCAGGTCGCGGATGTTGGGCAGCGTCTTGAGGACGCACTCGGTCTTCGTGCACACCCTGTAGATGCGCTTGCGCTCTGCAGGGGTTGAGGAGGGAATGGCGACGACGATCTGCTGGATATCATACTTGCGCACCAGCTCCTCGATGTCGTCGGTCGAGCCCTCAACCTTCACGCCGTGGATACGCAGGCCCCGCTTGGCTGGGTCGTCGTCGGTCGCGACGATGGGGATGCCCGGCATGTTCGGGTCCTTCGTGGCCATGCGGTTGATGGTGAGCGAGCCGGTTTCCCCCGCACCGACGACGAGCGTCCGCGGGCGATCGACGTTATCCCCCGAGAACGCGCGCTTCTTACGGCGCTTGATGCGCCACAGCAAACGGTAGCCGCCCATAAGGAAGACGAGCAGAATCGACGCGCCGATGAACACGCGAATGGGAAGCCTCACGTTGATAACCCACAGGAACACGGCGCCTACCAGGGTCGATATAACCACGGAAAGCACGATCTGGAGCGCCTCGTCGACGCTTGCGTATTCCCATAAGTTGTTATACAGGCGAAACGCGCCCATGATTGCGATGTTCACCACGGCAAGGATTCCCAGGATGAAGAAAATCTCGTTGCTGGTGAACACCTCATCAAACACGTTGGTCAGAAGCGATGCGAGCCAATAGGCCACGTACGTGGCAATGATGTCCAGAATCAACAGAGGCGCCGTGCGCTTCGCAATATGCAAATCCATGCGTGCCCTCACTTGGGTTTAACGGCACCGAGGCCGCCGATACACAACCCTATGATTGTATACGATTGCGAGAACAACCGACCGCATTGCAGAAACACTGCACGGATGGAGAATGCCAGCAGCGGGTCGCGCTTTGAGGCAGCGGATGGGACGGGGGTCGGGTGCTTTGCCTCAGGTGAGACGGAATTCGGGTGCTTTACCTCACATGGCGGTGCAGCGAGCTCTACCCTATCGACTTCGTCGCGATGAGGGAAATCCCCGTGCCGCACACGTTCTCGCAGATGACATCGCCCGATGCGATGGGAGCGCGCAGGGTGAGGCCGGCCGCCTTGCGAGCGACGTCCCCCGCAAGGGCCCTGGGCACCGGTGCGCTCGTCCGATAGCTCACTGGCTCCAAGCATCCGGCAGCGCATACCGTACCGCACACGGTGCGGACCGGATTGGTCGCCTCGGCCTGGGCATACTTCTTCCCGCGGCCACACGAGTTGCCCTCAACGCTTGTGACCTCGCCGTTCTCGGCGAACCCGACGTTCATGACGCACCCCATCGGGCATTGGATGCACGTGATCCTCCGGCTCATCACGCGCCCCCTTCCACGGCTGGCGCCCGTCGCGCGGAAAGCCCGCTTACCGCCGACACGACGATGCGCGAGCACCCGGCAAGGCTCTCCGCGTCGACTTTCATGCGCCTCATCTCAGCGGGAACCGCCACAACATCGCGTGCTCTTGCGAGTACCTCGCCCGCACCCGCGTCCTTGCTTTCGCGCACTTCGAACCGCACGCCCTCGATGACGTCGGACACGCGGAAGGAAAGCATCACCGTCCCCTCCGCATCGTGGGAGATTGCCTGAGGCACGACGTAGCGCACGCCTTCCCCGGCGACCACTTCGATAGGTGCCTCGTCCGCGCTCGCCGAGCCACCCTGCATCTCGCCTCGCGCGAAAGCGGCCGCAAAAGCTCCCGCCCGCTCGCCTTCCTCCGACGCGAAGTCCGCCAGATCGTGCACATGCAAGGCGTTTCCGCAGGCGAAGATTCCAGGCGTGCTCGTCGCCAATCGCTCGTCGACGATGGCGCCTCCCGTTATCGGCGAGAGCGCCACCCCCGCTGTTTTCGCGACCTCGTTTTCGGGGATGAGCCCGCACGAAAGCACGAGCGTGTCGCAAGGGATGCGCTCCTCGGTACCCTCGATGGGGCGCCGCGTCGCGGGGTCGACGTCCGCCACGACGACGGCATTCAAGCGCGTCTCGCCCTCAAGGCGCACCACCGTGCGCGACAGGTGCAGCGGGATGCCGAAGTCATCGAGGCATTGCACGATGTTGCGGCGCAGCCCCGAGGAGAACGGCATGATCTCGTACACGCCGAGCACCTTGATGCCCGAAAGCGTCATGCGGCGGGCCATGATGAGCCCGATGTCGCCCGAGCCGAGCACCACCGCCGTCGACCCAGGGACAAGTCCCTGCAGGTTCATGAAGTTCTGCGCGCAGCCCGCCGTATAGACCCCCGAAGGGCGCGCGCCCGCGATGCCGAGCGCCCCCAGCCCGCGCTCGCGGCTCCCCGTCGCCAAGACCACGGCCTTTGCGTGGAAGAAAAGCTCGGCTCCGAAACGCGTCCCGACGACGAGCTTCCCTGCACCCTCATCGTCGATGTGCAGCACCGAT
>OLRJ01000209.1_pt1 | contig 60527 bp, 57 predicted proteins | sample 1672741 | NCBI WGS metagenome assembly OLRJ01 (sample SAMEA3136719, study PRJEB25190) | human gut metagenome | biome: human gut; feature: human-associated habitat; material: faeces | place: Austria | collected 2013 | reverse complement strand
GTTTACGGCGTGGACTACCAGGGTATCTAATCCTGTTTGCTCCCCACGCTTTCGCGCCTCAGCGTCAGTTACGGCCCAGCAAGTCGCCTTCGCCACTGGTGTTCCTCCTAATATCTACGCATTTCACCGCTACACTAGGAATTCCACTTGCCTCTTCCGCACTCAAGTCTGCCAGTATCAGATGCACGTTAAGGGTTGAGCCCTTACATTTCACATCCGACTTAACAGACCGCCTACGCGCCCTTTACGCCCAGTGATTCCGGACAACGCTTGCCCCCTATGTTTTACCGCGGCTGCTGGCACATAGTTAGCCGGGGCTTCCTTCTTGTCTACCGTCCTCAGACTATCAGTTACTATACTCTGCTCTCTTGGACAAGGATAGAGCTTTACAACCCGAAGGCCTTCTTCACTCACGCGGCATTGCTCCGTCAGGCTTTCGCCCATTGCGGAAGATTCCCCACTGCTGCCTCCCGTAGGAGTTTGGGCCGTGTCTCAGTCCCAATGTGGCCGTTCACCCTCTCAGGCCGGCTACTGATCATTGCCTTGGTAAGCCGTTACCTTACCAACTAGCTAATCAGACGCGGGTCCATCTCATAGTGATAGCATGTTCAGAGGCCATCTTTCTTACACTCTTCATGCGAAAAGTGTACATTATGCGGTATTAGTAGTCGTTTCCAACTATTATTCCCCTCTACGAGGTAGGTTCCCCACGCGTTACTCACCCATCCGCCACTAACTCGGGCAATTCCCTCCGAAGAGTTCCTTGCCTCCGTCCGTTCGACTTGCATGTGTTAGGCATGCCGCCAGCGTTTGTCCTGAGCCAGGATCAAACTCTCCGTAAATATTTACGAAGCGCTTTCTCTAAGCTCTTCTGTTCACTAAAAAATTGTTCGGTTGCTTTATTATTAAAGCACTGGATTTATTTCGCTTGGCTGTTTAATTTTCAAAGAACACCCGCCGCCTCTCGGCGACAGCTCATTTATAATACCACCGTCAGGCTTTTGTGTCAACACTTTTTTTCAAAGTTTTTTTAGAAACTTTTGAAAAAAGTGTTTTTCACTTGCCGTTTGTGGCTGTCGGCCTTGGCCAACGATTGATTATTATACGCGCACTCCTTTTTGTTGTCAACTCTTATTTTGTTTCTTTTTTCTGCGTGTGTTTTCCTTCTATAAAATTTGGAATAAAGCAAATCACCCGCTCTCGGTTGAGAGCGGGTGGTGTCTCCTGTTCTTTATTGTTGATGTTTTCTACGGCGATGGATTTCGTAGAGGAGTACGCCGGTTGCTACGCCTACGTTGAGGCTTTCTACGCCGTTTTCGAGTGGGATGCGAACCATTTGTTCATATTCTTCGATTTGGCTTGGGCCGTTGCCTTCGTTGCCAACAACGAGCGCGATTTTTTCTGGCAGGGTTTCAAAGGCTTCATCGTAATCAACGCCATCGGCATCTGCCACTATAAATTGGAAGCCGTACTTTTTGAGCACGTGTACGATTTCTTCAACGTCTTCAATCATATATACCGGAAGCTTAAAGATGGTACCCATGGTAGAGCGAAGTACTTTCTTATTGGAAAAGTCCACGGTACCCTTGAGGCAGAATACAGCCTTTGCGCCACTGGCCAAGGCAGTACGAATGATAGAGCCGAGATTCCCCGGATCTTGTACGCCATCAACCACAACCACGGTATCCATCACTGGCCAGCTTTCTTCGCTCCAATCCGGGAAGGAAACGATAGCGGCAATGTCTTGTGGGTTTACGGTTGCCATGGAATCTTCAAGAATATCCGGTTCTACCAAAAATGCCGGACCGTCGTAGCTTTCCAAAAGGTCCTGATACTTATCTTCGGAGCCTTCGGCAATTAAAATAACGTGTACCATTACATCACTGGCGATGGCTTCTTCTACAAAGCGGCGACCTTCTGCTACAAATTGTTCAAATGCCAAACGATATTTGCGTTTTTCCAACGCGCGCATTCGTTTAATCCATTGATTTTTATCTGATTCAATTACTTTCATAGGTTTCCCCTTTTCGTCAACTGTCACAAATTTCTTAGAAATAGTATAGCATAGATTGATTCGGGTTTGGGAAACTTTTTCTCTTGACACCCCGGGGGGGTGGGGTTATTCTAAAGATACAAACGTACTATAGTTTAGAAAGAAGTGATATTTTTGGGCAATGAAACCACTACCGATTTCGATGTGACGGGGATGAGCTGCAGTGCTTGTCAGTCTGCAGTGGAGCGTGCTGTTCGCAAGTGCGGTGCCTGTGACGTGAGTGTGAATCTTTTGAACGGTCGCATGAAGGTCACCCATGATGATTCTGTGACCGATGCCGCCATTATGGCTGCTGTCGAGGAGGCCGGCTATCATGCCAGCAAACACGGCGCCGTAAATCCGAATGCCATCTTTAGCAAGGAAGAGGATGCACGCCGTTTGCGTATTCGTTCATCGGTCATTCTGCTTGTTCCGCTGATGATTATTGCCATGCTTCCGATGGCACCGCTTTCGCCGTATGATTTGGTACATTCCAAATTTTGGTTAATCACTAGCCCGGCGGTCCAGCTTATTTTGGCGTCTGTGATTCTTTGGATTAATCGCGCCTATTTTATCAATGGCTTTACAGCCATCATGAATCGTAGTCCAAACATGGATACGCTGGTGGCTATCGGTTCGGCAATTTCTCTTATTTACAGCTTCTACACGACCGGCACCATTTACGGTGCGCTTGCTGCCGGAAGCCGCGAACATGCTATTGTTGGGTTGCACCAGCTTTATTTTGACAGTGCTGCAATGATTGTTACCTTAATCACTGTTGGCAAATACCTCGAAGCACGCGCCAAGCATCACACCAGCGACGCCATCTCCGAGCTTTTGGCGCTTGCACCACAAACAGCATACCGTGTCGATGGCGATACAGTTACACCGGTTGCTACAAGCACGCTGTGTGTGGATGATATTGTAGAAATCCGCCCGGGCGGTCGTATTCCCGTGGACGGGATTATTGTGAGTGGCTCCTCTTCTATTGATGAAAGCGCCTTCACGGGTGAAAGCATTCCTGTAGAAAAATCCGTCGGTGATACCGTAACCACCGGCACCATCAACACCACCGGTGCTTTTCGCTTCCGCATTACGGCGGTTGGTGCGGATACAGCTTTGGCGAAAATTGTAGAGCTTGTTGAAAACGCCAACGCTACCAAGGCACCAATTGCCCGCACTGCCGATAAGGTAGCGGCTGTTTTTGTACCGACCATTCTTACCATCGCCATAATCACATTCATCGCTTGGATGGCGATTGGCGAAAACAGTGCTTTTGCCATCAAAATGGCCATTTCCGTTATTGTCATCAGTTGCCCTTGTGCCCTCGGCCTTGCCACTCCGGTGGCTATCATGGTCGGAAGTGGTCAAGGTGCCAAAAAGGGGATTCTCTTCAAGGACGCCACCGCCCTTGAACGGTTGCATCAAATTGATACCTTTGTTTTTGACAAGACCGGTACCATCACCGAAGGGCGTCCTGCCCTAACTGATGTTATTCCATTCCAAGGGCAAGACGAAGCGGAGCTTTTGAGAATCGCCGCTTCATTGGAAGCTTCCAGTGAACATCCTTTGGCGCAAGCCATTACCGACGCCGCCCACGCCAACCATCTGGTTCTTTATCCGGTCAGTGATTTTCGCGCCATGAGCGGTCGTGGTATTAGCGGTGTCATCAGTGGACACACCTACTACGCCGGCAGTCAACATTTAATGGCAGAGCTTGGACTGGACCTGCGTGGTGCCGATAAAAAAGCACGTCAACTTGCACAAGAAGGTAACACGCCTCTCTATATTGCAGATGAACATTGTGTGCTGGGGCTTCTCACCTGTGCTGACCGCATCAAGCAGCAAACACCGCGCGCCATTCAGACCTTGCGCCAGATGGATAAGCAACTCATCTTGCTTTCCGGTGACCATCAAACCACTGCCGAGGCTGTTGCCAATCGCATTGGCTTGGATGATGTTATCGCCGAAGTGCTCCCAACAGAAAAGGAAGCTGTTATTGCCGACCTCATGCAAAAGGGCAACATTGTTGCCATGGTTGGTGACGGTATTAATGATGCGCCGGCTTTGGCCCGTGCCGATGTCGGCATTGCGATTGGTGCCGGAACGGATATTGCCATTGAAAGTGCGGATGTTATTCTCACTTCAAGCGAGCTCACTGATATCGCCTATGCCTACGAGCTTTCCGGCGCCACTATCAAAAATATCCATCAAAATCTCTTCTGGGCTTTCTTCTATAATATTCTCTGCATTCCACTGGCAGCCGGGGTCTTCTATCCTGCCTTTGGCATTAGCTTGAACCCAATGATTGCTGCCGCCTGCATGAGCTTGAGCTCGCTCTTTGTCGTCACCAACGCATTGCGTTTACACGCTTGGAAGCCAACGCTCACCCAAGCACTTATTTATGCAAATGACATTGCACCGGCACAACAGCCTGTCACACCACTTGAAGCAACACCGTCAGCCCAACAATGCACCGTGCGCATTGACGGCATGTCCTGCAACCATTGCAAAATGAGTGTTGAAAAAGGGCTTGGCGCTTTGGATGGCGTTACCGACGTTACTGTTTCCCTTGCAGACAAAACCGCTACTGTTACCGCTACGACTGATATTCATGCACTCCCTTTGGAGCAAACCATTAACGACCTTGGATTTACCTATCAAGGCATCCAAGATGACACAGAAAGGATAACTACTATGAACAAAGCAACCGTACACATCGAAGGCATGGCTTGCAACCACTGCAAAATGAGCGTTGAAAAAGGACTTGGCGCATTGGATGGCGTTACCGACGTTTCCGTGTCCCTCGAAGACAAAACCGCAACTGTTACTGCTACGACCGATATTAACACGCTTCCTATTGCACAAACTGTCACTGAGCTTGGCTTCGAATTTAAAGGTATTGAATAAACTTCTACTAAAAAAGGAGGAACCTTATGAAAGCGAATAAAGCCGAGATTTGCAGACTTCTCAAGACTGCCCGCGGACAAATTGACGGGCTCCTCAAAATGGTCGAAGACGATCGTTACTGCATCGATATTTCAAACCAGCTGTTGAGCACCCAAGCGCTCTTGGGTACCATCAACGCCGAAGTGCTCACCTCTCACCTTGACCATTGCGTTCGCCACGCCTTTGAATCCGGCGACAGCGCCGAGCAAGAACGCAAGCTCGAAGAACTCCACGCTGTATTCAAGCGATTGAGCAAATAAAACCCACAAATGGAAACGCACCTGCGATGAACCATTTTCGTATTGTTAGATTTTTGTACCTAACAATCGGGATTGTTCACACAGGTGCGTTTTTTTATGAGTGCTTCATGGCTTGGCGTTTTGCATGCCGCAAGCGGTTGATGTGTCGCTCAAAATCACCGTTTTGTAAAAGCTCCGTCAGCAAATATTGTTCAAAGGTCGGTACCGTACAAGAGTAAAAGCCCAAGCGTTCCTCAAAGCGTTCCACCAAAGGCAGGGGCAATACCATATAGCCTACACGAAGTGCCGGGCTGATGGTATGCGAAAACGTATTCAGATAGATGACATCCACCCCATTCGCCAAGGCATACAGCGTGGTGTCGTTATGCTCGCTGACAGTGAGCTCGGCGTTGTAGTTATCCTCAATAATAGTCGCTTGATGTGCGCGCGCCCACTCAATATATTCCAATCGTTTGGCACGGTTTGCGGTAATACCCGATGGGTAGCTGTGAAAGGGCGTTACATGAAGCACGCCGGCATCGGATGCTGCAAGGGCACGAGAGGAAATTCCATCGTCAACAAGTGGCAAAAATTCACATTGAACGCCATTGGCACCATACACGCACTGTATTTTTTCATAGCAGGGTGCTTCCAATGCATACGTACACGCTCTTCCCAACAGCTGCACCAACAGACCGTACAAATACTCAGCCCCGGAGCCAATCACAATTTGCGCCGGCGTTGCCATAATACCACAGGCACGCATCAGATAGCCGGAAAGGGCTTGCCGCAACGATAGTAACCCTTGATTGGGGGACTTTTCCAGCAAATGCTCCCCTTTGTCGGTAATCACCTGACGCATCGCCTTGGCAAGAATAGTGTATGGCAAGGCATCATCATCCGGATCGGGAGCGGTGTTCGGCAACACCTCATTTATCGGCATATCAGCATGAAGCAAAAAATCCTCGCTGCGGTAGCACACAAAATAGCCGCTACGCTCGCGGGCTTCCACATATCCTTCCTCGCAAAGGAGCACATAGGTATGGGCAACCGGCGCCACACTCAAGCCCAATTCCGCCGCCAAAATGCGTTTTGATGGCAAGCGATCGCCATACGCATAGCCACCGTTTAATATGTCGTGTTTTAATTGCTCATACAGCTGCAAATATGCAGGTCTATGGTCTGAATCAATTCGATATCGCATCTGGTTATGTATTTTACTCCGTTTCTGGTTATTTTTATAGTGTCAGATTCATTGTATGCTAGAGCCAACGAATTGTAAAGGAGAAACACCATCATGGAAAAAACCAGATATGAACTCAATAAAGAATTAGCACAAATGCTCAAGGGCGGCGTTATCATGGACGTTACCACCCCTGAACAAGCACGCATTGCAGAAGCAGCCGGCGCATGCGCAGTAATGGCGCTCGAACGTATCCCGGCAGACATCCGCGCAGCCGGTGGCGTATCCCGCATGAGTGACCCTAAAATGATCAAGGGCATCCAAGAAGCTGCATCCATTCCTGTTATGGCAAAATGCCGTATCGGTCATTTTGTAGAAGCTCAGGTTCTCCAAGCCATCGAAATTGACTACATCGACGAAAGTGAAGTGCTCTCTCCGGCCGATGACCGTTACCACATCAACAAAACCAAATTCGATGTACCGTTCGTTTGCGGTGCGCGCGACTTGGGTGAAGCATTGCGTCGTATTAACGAAGGGGCTTCCATGATTCGTACCAAGGGCGAACCGGGGACCGGCGACGTTGTACAGGCTGTACGTCATATGCGCATGATGCAAGGTGAAATCCGCCGTTTGATGACCATGGACGAAGACGAGCTTTTCGATGCCGCAAAGGAATTGCAAGTGCCTTATGAATTGGTTGCTTACGTTCACGAAAACGGCAAGCTTCCTGTTGTTAACTTCGCTGCCGGTGGCGTTGCTACCCCTGCCGATGCTGCTCTTATGATGCAACTCGGCGCTGAAGGTGTATTCGTTGGCTCCGGTATTTTCAAATCCGGTAATCCGGAAAAGCGTGCTGCCGCAATTGTTCAAGCAGTCACCAACTACACCGATGCAGCACTTATCGCACGTCTTTCCGAAGACCTCGGTGAAGCCATGGTTGGTATCAACGAACAAGAAATTGAACTTCTCATGGCAGAAAGAGGGAAGTAAGATGCGCATTGGGATTTTGGCGCTGCAAGGTGCATTTGCAGAGCACGCCGTCATGCTCGACAAGCTAGGCGTTGAACATTTTGAAATTCGCCAAGCCAAAGACCTCGAAGGTGGCTTGGACGGTCTTATCATACCGGGCGGTGAAAGCACCACCATGCGCAAGCTCTTGCATGACTTGGACCTCTTTGATACTCTTTTAGCTCGTATCAACAGCGGCATGCCCGTCTTCGGAACCTGCGCCGGATTAATTTTATTGGCACGCGAGGTTGAAGGAGGCGTACCATGCTTCGGCACCATGAATATTCGCACCAAGCGCAATGCCTACGGTCGCCAACTGGGCAGCTTCTTTACCCGTAGCGATTTCAAAGGCATCGGTGAAGTGCCAATGGATTTCATCCGTGCACCATACATTGAAGCAGTTGGAGATAACGTGGATGTACTCGCTGTTGTAGACAACCACATCGTGGCAGCACGTCAAGACAATATGCTTGTCACCGCTTTTCATCCGGAGCTTTGCGATGACACCGCTATCCATGCGCACTTTGTAGACATGGTACAAACAAGCTTATAAAACTGCTACATCATTCTTTCAAATAAAAAACAGTTAATCTCAACAAAATACCCCAAATCATTTTAATCGCTCAAATGATTTGGGGTATTTCTATGGGCAAAGCTTTTCAGAAGCTTTGTGCTAACATGAAAAACTTTGCATTTTCAAATCAACTTATTTTGCCACATTTTCGCAGAAGTTCATCAGAACAGTTGCTACTTGCGCACGGCTTGCGGTACCTTTTGGTTGAAGCTCGTTACCGTTACCGTTGATAAGCTTTTCAGCGACAGCCCATTGAACAACGCCTTGTGCCCATGAGCTGGTGGTAGCACCATCGGTAAATTTGCTCAGGTCAGCACGTGTATTTACGTCGATGCCTTTGTATTCAGCGTAACGATAGAGGATACTTGCCATTTGTTCGCGGGTAAGCGCTTGGTTTGGTGCGTAGCTACCGTCCGGCATACCGCTTACAATGTTATTGCTTGCCGCCCAGTTGATGGCATTGGTGTACCATCTGCCGTCAGCGACGTCAGAGAAGAGACCGCTCTTGTTGCAAGCAGGCTGACCTTCCATGTTGTAGAGCACCGCTGCCATCATGGCACGATTGAGATCTACATTTGGTTCAAAGGTCATGCCACCGTTGGTCCCGTTCATCAGATTGTTGTTGTAAACGTATTCTACTGCCGGATAGTACCATGCACCCTTTACAACGTCAACAAACGGCATGCCGGATGGTTGTTCCGGCTTCGCCGGTTCATCATTTTCAGCCTTGAAGGTAACCTTTACCTTGACCTTGCTCTTTGGCATGGTGAAGGTGTATTTGTCATCAGCCTTCTTGGTAACAGTTACTTCATCACCGTCTTTATCGGTAACAACAACCTCATCAACCACATAGCCCTTATTAGGCTTTACAGTGATGGTTACCCTTTCGCGGTATTCAGCTTTTTTAGGAGATACGGTCACAGTGCCGTTGTTGGTTGCAGCCACATTAACCTGATATTCAGGCTCTTGGATTGTATTTTTTGAAAGATCTGCGCTAAAGGTATAGGTATTCACATTCTTGGTAAGGGTGAGTGTAACAACGCCATTTTTTACCTTTACATTGGATTTCCCATACTTCCACCCATTAAAGGTATAGCCGGAAACGGATGGCTTGGCAGGTTCCTTGAAGGAAACGGTTGCAGCGTCAGCATCCTTTTTCACAATAAAGCTGCTATACACGTCACCGTCTACTGTATAGGTAATGCGCACTTCATTTTCTGCCGGTTCGGGAACGTTTACTTCACCAATAAATTCACCGCTCATTTTAACGGTACCATTACCAGGCCCAAAGGTATTAACATCCTTGTTATCTTTGCCAATGTTGTCTGTTAATTCAAGCTTAGATTTTTTATCAAGAACGAAACTACCATCGCCCTTTAAGGTCATGACATCCTTGGTTTCTGCACCCTTCCAGCCAACATATGGGAGCTTATAGCCACTTTCGGTAATGCTTACTTGGCTGCCTTTTTCAATTGCAATATCTTTTGCGCTCATGCCGGCAATGCCTACATTGGATACATTAACCTTGCCCTTATTGGTTACAGTTACGGATTGCGCACTTAACCCAAAGCTGCCGATATTGTCCATGTCGAGTGTTGCATTATCAATCGTCCAGTTGCCGCCGTTCGCACCGTTGCCGTCGATATTGCTAATGTTGAAAGCAGTGCCCGGCTCTAATCTTACGATGCTATCATTGACAACTTTACCGCGGCAGCTGGCAATCGTTGCACGTTCAAGATTGGTTAAATTTAATACTGCGCCATTCTTCAAGGTCAAGATTGCGCCGCCGATTTCTGCTTTTTCGCTATTGTAAAGGTCAATACCGGTACCGTCATTGTTCTTTGTGGTAACAGCGTTCTTTGTACCGTTGACAGTCATTTCCACACCGTCCAAGGTAAGACCGGCACCCGGCATTACAATAAAGGCTCTGGTGGTTACACCAGCAGCAACAGTTACATCAATCTTTGGAGCAGCTGCTGCAGATGCGCTCTTTTGAAGCACAATATTGCCTGTAAGGGTATAATTTGCGTCGGTAATCTTCGCATCCTTCAATACTTCGATGGTCGTATCAGCCTTTCTTGCAATAGCCGCGTTGATGGCTTCATCTAAGGTGTTGTAAGCGGTATTACCAATCATTGCCGCTTTGTTGGTTTCGACTTGTTGACCACCAATGGTGCTGTCAACAACAGTGAAATCGTTGCCTTCAGGAAGTGCATTAGTTACGGTACTCTTGTCAATAACAACGTTATTACCGGTGCCTTGAGTTTTTTCTACCGCAGTAACGGTGGAATTCTTCACAACCACGTCGCCCTTTTGTGCACCGGCTTTAACAGTACCGGTTACGGTCGTACCGTTTTGAAGGGTCACATTGGTTGCAGTTTTATTAGCAGCAGCATTTGCAGTAACGATGTCACCGGTCACTGTTGCTTTATCTAAAGTCAAGGCGGTATTATATTGTGCCTTATCGCCCTCTTCAGCACTTACGTAAAATGCAGGCTTTTTTTCGCTTTCAGATTTTACAGTAGTATTGGTAACGGTTACATTTGCAGCTGGAGCATATGCATTACTGCTTTGGTCCCCAACTAATACCGCTGCCATTGGCACTTCATTACCAGACTTCCAAGTACCACTTTCGTAATCGTTATTATCCGTGAACTTTCCAGTCAAGGTAATGTTGGAATTGGTAATGGTTGCATCTCCGGCACGTACCAATACCGCTTGACGGTCACCAATCACAGTACAATTATCCATGGTTAAAGTACCGGCAACATTCAAAAATACAGGGGCATTGTCAAAGTTGACACCATCGCCCCTAAAGGTAGAATCCTTTAAGTTAATTTTTACATTGTTATACTCTGGCTTGCCTGCATTAGTAGCTACACAATACACCTGTGCACTTACATCGCAATTGGTGATATTCACAGTAGCATCTTCCCCTTCTGGGGCAAAGGCAGAACTTGTGCAAGTCACGTAAATGTTTTCTACATTGACAGTACCACCCTTTTGAAGGCCTATAAAGGCATCTATGCCAACTTTACCGGTTAATTCCAAGGTACCACCCTTATTCGGTGCTTCAGCAGTGCTGTCCTTAATGGTTAAAATGCTGTTTTCACCTACAATAACAGTTGACTTACCACTCAGATTAAGTTTCAATTTATGCCCATGTAAGTCGTAGGTCATATTTGCGTCGAGGCTCGTCACTTCGGCATCTTGAGTCAAGGTTACTACACCATTCTCCGCTTCCGGCAATGTAGTTGCTACATTTACCGAACCTTGCTGGATTTGTTCAGCTCCGGCTGCATCACCATCCTCTGCAAATGCAGCAAATGGGAAGATGGTCAGCATCATGCTAACAGTCAGCAGCATGCTAATCAGTTTTCTGTTCTTAAACATACAATTCTCCTTCTCTTATTGATATTTTTACTTCGCTTTGATTAGTGCCTTATTATCACCTGCTTTCTATCGATTGTGCGCAGAGTCTTGCTTTTTTGAGCTGCGCCTATTTTTCACATACATCTATTATAGCACTTTGAAAAAAAAAAATACCTTTAGACACTTATTATGCGCGACAACTGCTGTGTTTTTGTCAAAGTCCCAAAAAACGCCCTCAAAGTGAACTGCCCCCAATTGTTAGACCTAAAAATCTAACGATTGAGGGGCAGTTCATCGTGTCAATATTTTTACAGCGTCGTCACGAGTTCATCCATATCACGGTACTGGTAATGCATAGGGCTTGGGGTGGCGTCTTCTGCCGGGATACCGATTGGCATGAGCAGAACCGGCACGTGATTGGTCGCGAGCCCGAGCATTTCTTTGGCTTGACTGTTTGGGAAAAGGTTGACCCAACAGGTTCCGAGGCCTTCTTCCCATGCTTGGAGCATCATGTGGGTGGCAACAATGGCCGCGTCCTGCTGGCCGGAGGTCACGCCGGGCTCCAATTTATTTTGCCAGGTACGTTCGCTATCATAGCACACAAGAAGCACAGCCGGCGCATCAAAGGTAAACTTCGTCAGGCTTCGAGCCTTGGCTAGTGCCGCTTCACTTTTTAGCACATAGACGTGCACAGCTTGAGCGTTACAGGCGGTTGGTGCTACCTGCCCGGCCTGCAGCACGCGCGCAAAGGCCTTTTCCGGAATGGGGGTATCTTTGTACTTGCGCACGGAATAGCGTGCTTTGGCAAGGGAGAGAAAATCTTTCATGTTAACGCCTTCTTTCTTAGATTGTTTTTTTATTTTACCACGGTAATCGCGGAAAGTCCGCATCAAGTGAAGCGAATATGATATACTAGGGCAATGAAAGTAGGTGATTGTATGATTGCAGCAGCAAGTTTACAAAGCGAATGTCAGATACGTTTGAAAAAGATGGTCTCCGGCGAGGTGCTTTCGGTGCGCACGTGGAAGGGCGATCGTGGTCTGACTGTCACCTGCACCGGCGAGGATACCTTTACCCTGGCCGAAGATGGGTTTCAAAATCAAAGTGAGGACGGCTTGAGCCGTCAGATGGTCCTCAAGGCCATCAAGCCCATCGCACGACGTGAATTTCCACGCAGCAACAAGCTGCGTTTGACAATGACGAAAAAGGAGAATACGCATGGATAAATTGATTTTTCTCGGAACCGGCCACGCCTTGGCTTATCATTGCTATACAACCTGTTTGGTACTAACGGATGAATCCCGTTACTTTGTAACCGATGGCGGTGGTGGCAACGGTGTGTTTATGCAGATGGAACGCGCCGGCATGAGTCCAAGCGATGTCACTGATTTATTTATTTCTCACAGCCACACCGATCACTTGATTGGCGCCATTTGGTTGGTGCGTGTAATTGGTCACCAATTTGATCGCGCTGATCGCACCACTCCGCTGCATGTATACGGTCACGCCAGTGTACTAGAAACCTTCCGCACTATTTGCGGATTGTTGGTGAGCGGGCAAGTTATGAGCCATTTTGACAAGGACATTATTTTCCACGCTGTAGAAAGCGGCGAAACCCATGCCATCGGCCATTGGCAAATAACCTTCTTTGATACCGGTGCTGCCAAGACAACCCAATATGGCTGGCGTGCCGAGCTTGAAAACGGAAAATCTTTGGTATTCTTGGGGGATGAGCCCCTTACAGACACTGACCTGCCTTTTGCCAAGGATGCTGATTATCTCATCCATGAAGCAATGTGCTTGGAAGCAGAAGCCGACAAATACCATCCGCACCGTATCCATCACTCCTCTGTGGTGGATGCCGCAAACAATGCAACCAAAGCCGGCGCCAAAACTTTGATTTTATTCCACAGCGAGGATACCGGTCTTGATACCCGAAAGGCGCGCTACACAGCCGAAGCCAAGGCCCATTTTGATGGTCCGGTATTTGCGCCGGATGACCTCGATGTTCTCTCACTTTCTTAAAGGAGCTCACTATGCAAACCGATTTTTCCAAACTTCCGACCACGCTTCAGCAAGCCTTGGCGGATGCCTTTGATATTACAGAACCCATGCCAATTCAAGCCGAGTCCTATCCGCTTATTGCCGAAAGCAAAAACGTGGTTTTGCAATCCCGTACCGGTAGCGGTAAAACGTTGGCCTATTTGCTGCCGTTTTTGGCCACACTCACACCCGGCGAAAGCGGCAACCGCTTACTCATTGTGGCACCGACTCAGGAATTGGCCGTACAAATTGCCAATGTTGTACGCGCCATCAATGCCAAGCTCGAAACGCCTTACAGCATTGCTTTGTGTGGCGGTGGTGCCAATATCAACCACCAAATCGACAAATTAAAAGCCCGTCCAGCCATCATTGTGGGCACCCCCGGGCGTATTTTGGAATTGTTTGACCGTCGCAAAATCAACGGCCAAACCATTGAAGCCGTGATTTTTGATGAGGTTGATGCGATTATCGCCCAAGAACGCGGTAGCTTGATGCAGCACATCCAAAAGAAGCTTCTAAAGAGCGTGCAGGTGGTCGCGGTGAGCGCCTCCATCAGCATGGAAGCACAACAGCTGTTGCGTACTGCTATTCCTGACGCAGCGTTTTTGATTGCCAGCGAAGAAGCTGCCCTTAACCCTAATATTGGCCATTTCATTTTGCGCTGTGAAGGACGCAAGAAGTTTGATAATCTGCGCCGTGCCATAGCAGCTATGGACGGCAAAACCTTGGTATTTATCAACGGTGACGATGAAATCACCCACTTACAGGATCGCTTGGCTTATCATCACATCGAAGCTTGGGCCTTATCTGCCGATATGAAAAAGCTCGACCGCCAGCACGCCTTGGAATCATTCCGCAAGTGCGTGGAAGGGGTGCTGATTTCCAGCGACCTTAGCGCACGTGGGCTGGATATTGACGACATTGACCAAGTCATTAACATGGACTTTCCACATGACCCCCTCACCTATGTCCACCGGGTAGGACGCACCGGACGCGGCAACGCCAGCGGTGCAGCGCTTTCCTTTGTAAGCGACAGCGATGAGGCGGCTATTCGCATTTATAAGCGTGATTTGGGCGTGGAATTTACCGAAGTGCATTTTGCAGGCGGCGCAGTCGTTGCCGGTGCTCCTGAAAAGGCACCGCGCGACAAAAGTGGCAAATCCGGTGGCAAAAAATCCGCACCAAAGCAGCGCAAAGGCAAGGCCAAGGACAAAGGCAAGCCAAAACGCACAAAGCGAGGCGAACACTGATGGAGTACTGGGATCTCTTAGATGATGACCGCCGTTTGACCGGCGAAACCTTCTTGCGTGGAGAAGCAATGCCCGAAGGTAGATTTCACACCATCATTGGCGTTTGGACCATTCACACCAAGCTGCATCGCATTTTGCTGACAAAACGCCACCCAGACAAGCTTATTTGCCCCAACCAATGGGAAAATACCGGCGGTTCGCTTGTAAGCGGCGAAGAAAGTCGCAGTGGCGCAGCACGTGAAGTCCGCGAAGAAACCGGCATGAACTGCCATGCCGATGATTTGCACTACATCAAAACCATCCGCATTCCTTCTGCATTTGTAGATTGCTATATTTATTACACCGACATTCCTGCCGACAGCATTGTGCTACAGGACGGCGAAACCGTTGATTGGCAATGGACCACCCTCGAAGGCATTGAAGCCCTCATCCAAGAAGGCACCTTTGCCCTCCCGGAAGTGGAGCAATTTAACGCATGTCGCCAAGCCCTCGCCAACGCATTGGAAGAAAGAGAATAAGAAGCAAAAAATCCTTGCTCATTCGCCTATAATGAGCAAGGATTTTTTTGTGGCCAACCCGATATAGCGGTTTACTCGTGGCGCAATTCTTCGATTTCTTCTTCAAACAATCTGGTCGGACCCGCTTTGGCTTCTTGAAGGTCTTTCTCAAGCTCTGCCCGTAAGGCTTCGCGTGCTTCTTCAATACAATCAAACAGCGCACGCTTAAACGCTTCTTCCGGTGTGATACCACGCGCACTTGCATAGCGTTCCACGGACTCGGTTTCTTCTTGCGTCAATGAAATTTCAATGGTTTCCATTCAAATCCGCCCCCTTTTACAGTATGATTCTCGTTAACGCCATTATACCAACTTCACCAATGCATACTCCAGAAAAATAATGTTCTTCATGAATTTTGGTTGGAAAATACTCACAAAAGCACATGCCGCTCGCAAATCGGCAAAAAAGGATTTGCTTTATCACGACAGTCCGGCAGCCAACGCATGATTAGCTGAATAAGACATCCATTTCAAAGATTGATTGTGCATCTCGCGTTTTACCATTCAATGTGCTCCTACCGATTTTTTGAAATGAACCATTGAAAAAGCCAGTCTATATTCTGAGAAATATAGGCTGGCAACAAACATTTAGGTTTCACAATCCTTTTCAGATATATGATTAGCCATTAATGCACGATTCAATGTCTTCAATTCCTGCTCTATTTCAGCCAAATGTTGCTCCGTGCGCACCTGATTGGTTTTTAAGCGTCTGGCTATCACAATCACACAGATAATCGCTGCGCAGTATAGAATCTCTACCAAAATCACAAAAACAAAAAGGACAATGCCCATTATCGAACCATCAAGCATCAATCCATTGAGAGAAATCATTGTCATCACCTGCTTCTAACCAAATTATTATTTTTTAATTAATTATACAGTAAATAGAGAATGACCGTAAGCGTTTTCTTACTTTTCTTTTTTTCTGATTTATAACGTAAACATCTTCCTGTCGGCAATGCTATCCACATCATTTTCTCCCTACAAATTTTCTTTACCCCTCCTACCGTCACGTACAATTATTCCTTGATTTTAATGCACTCCCTTTGTCCTTATAATATAGAGTAAGATAATAATTCAAAGGAGCGATATAGATGACTCGATTAGAAGGCAAGATTGCGATTGTAACTGCAGCTACCCGTGGGATTGGCTTTGCTATTGTTTGTCGCTTGGCAGAAGAAGGGGCAACTGTTTACATGGGCACGCCAAGCATGGAAGAAGCCGCCGAACCGTTGGCTACCCTCTACGAAAAGGGCTACAACGTTAACGCCGTTTACAACAACGCTTTTGAACGCGACACCTACCAAGCTATGGTTGATGAGGTCGTTGCCAAGGAAGGCCGTGTAGATATTCTCGTTAACAACTTCGGCACCTCCAACCCAAAGGTTGACAAGGATATTCTTGAAACCGACTATGATACCTTCATGCGCACCCTCGACAACAACCTTTCCAGTGTCTACCTCGGCGTTCAAGCCGTTATCCCACAAATGAAGGCACAAGGCGGCGGGAGCATTATCAATATTTCTTCTGTAAGCAGCCTGCGTCCAAGCAATTCCCAAATTGCCTACGGTGCAGCCAAATCCACCATTAACTTTCTTACAAAATCTGTTGCTGTGCAATGCGCAGACCTTGGCATTCGCTGCAATGCAGTGCTTCCGGGCATGACTGCAACCGGCGCTGTAGCAGCCAGTCTTTCCGATGGCTTCAAGAGCACCTTCCTCAAGCACGTGCCACTTGAACGCATGGCAACCCCAGAAGAAATTGCCGGCGCTGTGGCTTATTTTGCAAGCGATGACGCCGCTTTTGTCACCGCCCAGCTTTTGGAAGTCGGCGGCGGCTACGGTGTTCCGGCACCAATTTACGGCGACCTTCGCGGCAAAGCCGAAAAGCGCTAATAAGCGAGCGTCCGCTGTATTTGTTTCACCCCATAGAAAAAGCCCAATCTTGTTTTCAAGATTGGGCTTTCTTATGTCATTTTCTACATTTAGCTCATGGTTACAAACTGGGAGGATACCCATGCAGTTTGGCCGCCGGAGGTTTGTACTTGGTAGAAGCCATTGCTTTCAGCGATGATGGTCAAGGTGTCACCGTTATTAACGGTACCAACGATGTTGCTGTCGGTGCTTGCATCGGAACGGAGGTTCAAGCCTGCGCCGCCGGTTGCAACAGTACCGGTGCCAATGCCTTCGGTGGTTTTCTTGTCAGTGTTGTCGCTGTCAGCAGATTCATCGGTCTTGTCTGCAGATTGGCTGTCTTTCTTTTCGGTCGTGGTTTTTTCGGAGCTACTGTTTTCTTCTTCCTTTGCTTCTTGGGCTGCTTTTTTAGCATCCTTTTCGGCTTCTGCCTTCTTTGCATTTTCTTCTTCTACGGAAGTTTTTTGTTCTGTCACAGAAGTTTGTACTTCGTTGTTGCTTGAGGTAAAGAAGCCGCCGACAAAGCCGATGGCCAAGCCGAGTAACGCCCCTAACACAATTGCCCCTAATACTGCGATGAGAATATTTTTCTTATTCATTGTTCTTGTCCGCTCCTTAACGAATTACTTTGTTTTTTTAGGTTTTTCAATTTTGCCAATGATACCAAGCTTGCTTGCGCCAACCAAAAGCAGTGTAATCACCAGCACCACTACAATAAATCCGCGTTCGCTGGTCAGTTCATTAACGATAATCGCGCTGGCAGATAAACAAGCGCTGATTGCATAAATGAGCAACACTGCATTGCGGTGACTCAACCCACGCGCCATCAAACGATGATGCAAGTGGGCTTTATCTGCTTCAAAGATTGGCTTGTTTGCAATCATACGACGCAAAATCGCAAACAAGGTGTCAAATATTGGAATCCCCAACGCAAGGATAGGGATGAACACAGAAACGAAGGTTACACCCTTTGCGGTCCCCATGATAGAAAGAATCGCCAAGGTATATCCCAAAAACATGGATCCGGTATCCCCCATAAAAATAGAGGCTGGATGAAAATTGTAAACGAGGAAGCCCACACAGGCCCCTACCAAAATAAAGCAAAAGATTGCTACGCTATCAAGGCCGTTAATCAATGCGCAAATCGCAAGCGTCAATGCACTGATGGCGGATACCCCGGCAGCTAAGCCGTCGAGGCCGTCGATTAAGTTCACCGCATTGATAATTGCAACAATCCAAATAACAGTGACAGGCACGCTCAAAATATTCAGCGTGGTCATGGCTGCTTCACCAAACATACTGGTGATAAATTCAATGCGAATGCCCCCGAAGGTGGCAATACATGCTGCAATAATTTGCCCCAAAAGCTTAAGCTTCGCAGGCATATCGGTTACATCATCGACAATCCCTACAAAAACCAACATTGTTGCCCCGAGGAAGAACCCGGTCATTGGTTGTGAGGATGGATAAAATGTGTAAGCAACAATCCAAAACGCCGCGTAAATCGCCAAGCCACCCATGCGTGGCATGATTTTTTGATGCACCTTACGGGCATTTGGTTTGTCTACGGCACCGATGCGCACAGCAAGGAGCTTTACCAACGGCACCAAAAAGGTTGTTAATACAAAAGCTGAGACAATTACCAAGAGCAATTCCTTAGCCACACAATCACTTCCATATGAAATAATATATTTTTAACGTTCTATAATATTGTAGTCAGCTCAATGGCGAATTTCAAGCATTTATATTTATTTGTTGCTCAGAATTTCGGCACAATGCGTTGCCGGCGTACGACTAAGTCGTTTTAGGGCATGCATGCGATGCTCTGCTTCATGCAATTCTGTATGCAAGCATGCGTCCGCAGTTTCTATCAATGTTTTCGCAGAAACATCCTTCAATGCCACGCAATGTGGATTGTGAATCATTTTCATGAAGCTTTCCACTTTTGGGTCATAGCTAATTGCCATCACATCTTTATCAAGCGCTGCACCGATAATCAACGCATGCAAGCGCATCCCTACCACTAAATCCGCATTGTCAAATATAGAAAACAATGTTGGCGTATCATAGGCGTCGGCAATAACAAAGGCATCGCCACGCATTTTGTCGCAGACAGCTTTGGAAATGGTTTCGTCCTGGTCGTAATGCATTGCCAAAAAGCCAACACTATACCCTTGCGCTACAAGTGCATCCCCTAAGGCTGCAAATTCTTGCACGTAATCGGTATTTGCCCAATCGCGAAGGGCAATGAGTGCCAGTGGACGCTTACCGTCATAGTCTAGCGTTTGCAGAATACGGCGTCCCTTTTCGGTATCCACCACATCTCCGTCAATGCCCAGTACCGGATCCGGTGCTACCTGCACCGGTCCCGTCACGCCCAGCTCACGTACCAAATCATAGGATTCATCATCGCGCACATGAATAGCCAAGGCATGGTTAAATGCCCATTTAACCATGGCACGGTTACGTTTACAGTTAAGTGGCCCCAAGCCTTGGCTGTAAATGACCACCGGTTTGTGACGCAACATCGCCATAAAAATAATCCCAAGATAGTAAAGCGGGCTGTTTTTGCTTGTTACATCCTGAAGTAGGCTTCCGCCACCACTAACAAGCATGTCAGCTTGGCCCAATGCCTTCCAAACGGTTTTTAATTTCCAGCGATCACATGCGTTAACACCGTAAGTATCGGTGGTTAACGCAGGATTGTTGGACAAGACTGTGATTTCACAGCCCGGTACTTCACTGCGAAGTGCTTCGATAATGGCATAGCACACGGCATCATCGCCGGCATTTTGAAAGCCATAATACCCGCTCATCACAATTTTTGGATTCATGGTTATTCTCCTCCTAGGCTTCTCGCGCCGCAAGCTTGTCACTCGCCCAACGGAAAAGCTTAATGCCAAGTTTCACCAACACAACGGTAATCACTGCTACCACAATCCCCAAAATCAACCCATTTAAGCTACGATGCAAGCTAATCAAAAGTGGGGTGTGGATATGCGCATAGGTATTTACCAAAGAGATTTGGCCAATGACCAACGGAATGGTGAGCACCCACAAAGCAGGGCGCTTATTGGCATACATGAGATACAAAATCGAAGCCGGATAGCCGATGAGAAATTCCTTACTACGTGGGCGAACCCCCATGACATCGTTAAGGAATTGGCGCATGGCAGCTTCTCCGCCGGAGATTTCTCCACCATCGTTGCCCGTACGGGTCACATAAATGAGCAACGCAACCGCTACAACGCCAAAGATAATTGCCCATTTATAATCAAGGGCTTTATTAAGCAATTTCTTACATAAGGTGAATGGCTTTTCGGCACGCCAGATGTAGATAATAAATGGCACCAGAATAATCGGAATCACATGCGCCACTTTAATCCCTATAAAGGAGCTCATCTTGAGCATAAAGACTTTATCACTCAAGACACCGACCATAAGCACTGCACCAATGATACTCATTGCACAAAGTCCAAGCAGGCTTGCGATAGCCTTTGGCAAAGAAAGATTTTCCTTTGGCGGTAAGAAATGAATACAAGAAATAATTGGAAATTCAATCACACTGGCCAGCGCCATCATCTGCATGGCAAAGGTTTGATTAACGAAATACAGTGCTATCCAAAGCACCAACGAAAGCACAAAGCCTACAAGGCCCAGACGTGGTAATCCCAATTCCATCATCAAAAGCAAGAATCCGGCGCATATCCCAAGCCCAATCAGCAAACGCACCACCATTGGCACTTGCAAGGATTCCATTTGCGGTGTTTCTCCTCCCACAGTGAAACCGTGTTCTTGCAAAGATTCAGTGATATGATGGATGTATTGCATATTAGTGTCTAAATATGCCCCCGGCATATCGATTTCAAAGAAGCGTACCAGCAAGGAACGCATATTACGTTCACGCGCCGCTAAATCCCAGCGGTCCAATGCTTCGACAATGCCTTTTTCAAGATCCGCATTGCTGTCGCCTTCAAATTTGCTCATTTCATCATTGGAAATGGTGTGTAAACGTACCACATCCTTGTCTGCTAAAAGTGCAAGGGTGTTAAAGCCCATTTGCGGACTGAATTCAATCTGTCCGATTGGGGCTATCAATGTCCCTTCGTCATCACAAAGCAATTGATAAAAGGTTTCGATTTTCTTTGGATACCCCGGCAAATACTTGTCGTTAAACATCAGCATGGCTAAATTTGGCACACTCTTGATGTCACTCGCCAACATTTTAAGGGATTCATCAGTTGGATTTTTCCAAGCGCAAACCTGTGCAATGATGTCAAAACCGGCATCCGCTACAGCGTTCATCCAAGCATTGTCAAAACCTACACCAATCGAGGTAATGGTTTGTAACGCTTTATCCTGGCTCCCTGTGGTCGCTTCCAGACTGGTTGGTGCGCTCACCACGCCCAGCTCTCCATCATCATAAGCAACGGCACCGGAAAGCTTCGCAGGCACTTCACGAAGCACCTGGTCGCGCCATGCATCGTTGGTTACAACGATATAGTAATTGGCCGGATTAATTGTCAAATTTGCCGGAAGCTTGTCTGCGACACTCAATCGGGTCACATCTGCGCCTTTGGCAATGACAATGTGACCGGCAGTTTGCAAGCTTGCCAAGGTAGACTCCTTAAAGAGTATTTGGCTGACGCCGTTTTCTTTTAAAAGAGCAAGCATCTCCTCGTTCGTCTTGCCGTTGCCGTTTGCAAGGGCACGCACGTCAGATTCATTGACGGATAAATTCACCGTTTTATAGTCTTGCTCCACTTGAATACGCTTAAAACCAACAAACAAGGAGCAACATACGGCTATCAAAACAAGCACAGCCGCCACCTGCTTGATGATTCTATGATACTGCTGCAAATGAAACACCTCTCTTGAAAAAAATTTTCTGAATCACACCTAGTATACTCTATCCACCGCGATTTTTACATAGCTACTGCCAAAATCACGCCATTTTATCCAAAAACCCACATCTCTTTTTGTATGCTTTTTTAGAGAACTCTTATGGTCATCTTAATAATTAAATTCAAATATTATTATCAAACAGACCAAATACCTATGGAAACTTACTAGATAAATTTACTATAATATATTATACTTGATATGGTTTTATTTATCTCCTATAGTTAAAGCTTTACTACTCAAAAGGAGGTGGCTCTCGTGTCACTCAACATCACTACTGATTACGCCATTCGCATTATGATGTATCTGGCAAACTACTACGATCCGGACCCACTCTTTGCCCCGGATGGCACTTGCTCCGGGAAGGTCATCGCCGAAAAGATGAACATTCCCTACAATTACTTTTTGAAAATTGTTCCACGTTTGAAAGACGCCGGTTATCTGGTTTCTTTCCAAGGCAAACGTGGTGGCTATGTGCTCACCATGCCGCCGGAGGACATCAGTCTTTTTGACATCATTCATGTCATGGGCGATGACTTTATTCTGAACGGCTGTACAGCGCCGGAAGGTGTCTGCGCACGCAACACGCCGGGCTTCTGTGCGGTTCACTATGTATTAACCGATGCACAAAATGCCATCGACAATACCTTAAAATCTGTCAACTTGGCACAGCTTGCCACAACCAATGAGACGTTGAATAAATAAAAAAACACATTCTCTCTTTCATTATCTGTAGGAGAGAATGTGTTTTTCTTTTGTCTGAGTATAAGAGGCTGCGTGTGCAGTCTTATTTTTTTATTGACGCTTCCAGGTGGTACCGGCTTTGCTGTCTTCTAGGATGACGCCGATTTCAGCGAGACCGTCACGAATACGGTCAGCCGTTTGGAAGTCTTTGTTGGCACGTGCATCTTTGCGGATGGCAATGATGAGGTCCATGAGCTTATCCGCGAGGTCATCATCTGCACCGGTGCTTGCTTCAAGCTCAATGCCGAGAACATTTGCCAAATCAGTGAGTACCTTTTGTGCCATTTCTAAGGTTTTAGCATCAAACTGATCTTTCTTGAGATAAATGTTGATGTCTTTTGCAAGTTCAAAGAGTGCTGCAATAGCAAGCGCTGTATTGAAATCATCGTTCATTGCTGCACGGAAATCTGCTTCTGCCTTTTCAGCCTTTGCACGGAGCTCTGCCGCATCATCGTCTTCGTGAGCACCTGCAAGCTTCATTGCCTTTGCCACAGCTTCGGATGCATTTTTAAGACGTTCTAGGCCACGCCCTGCCACTTCGATTTTTTCATCATCAAAATCCAGTGGGCTGCGATATTGAACGCTTAAAAGATAGAAACGAACCACTTGCGGATCGAAGCGTTCCAAAATATCGCGAAGCATGAAGAAGTTCCCTTTGGACTTACTCATTTTTTCTTGGTTAATGGTAATAAAGCCATTGTGCATCCAATAACGCGCCATTGGTGCATCATGGAGCGCACAGCTTTGTGCGATTTCATTTTCATGGTGTGGGAAGATTAAGTCTTGACCACCACCGTGAATGTCAAAGGTATCACCAAGGTATTGCGCACTCATAGCAGAGCATTCGATGTGCCAACCCGGACGACCCTTGCCCCATGGGGATTCCCAATAAGGTTCACCCGGCTTTGCGCTCTTCCAAAGGGCGAAATCGAGTGGGTCTTTTTTCTTTTCATCGACTTCAACGCGTGCACCGCTCAAAAGGTCGTTGATGTCACGACCGGAAAGCTGACCGTAATCTGCAAACTTGCGCACGGAATAGTACACATCGCCGTTGTCCAAGGCATAAGCATAGCCCTTGTCGATGAGCCCTTGCACAAAATCAATAATTTGCGGAATATGCTCACTAACCTTTGGATGCACATCCGCAGGCATTACATTGAGTGCCTTGGTGTCTTCAAAGTAAGCATCGATATAGTAAGCTGCAAGCTTCACCGGATCTTGCCCTTCTTCGTTGGCACGCTTGATGATTTTATCATCCACATCGGTAAAGTTGGATACGAAGGTCACATCATAGCCAAGGTAAGTAAAATAGCGACGCACGGTATCGAACACAACAATCGGACGTGCGTTACCAAGATGAATGTAGTTATAGGTGGTTGGCCCACACACATACATCTTTACCTTGCCTTCTTCGAGTGGCACAAATGGCATTTTTTTCTTTACCAAAGTATTGTAAATCATGACTTCTTGATTCAAAGCTTTTCCTCCAATTCCTTAATACGGCTAGCCACAGCATCCATGCGGAAGGACAATGCACGCAGACAATCGTCTACCGGGTCCGGTAACTGATTGTGATTCAAGTCCACATGATGCGCATCGGTTTTTACACGAAGGCCGTCACGTACAACCACGCGTCCCGGAATCCCTACTACAGTGCAATTATCCGGCACATCTTTAAGTACAACGGAGCCGGCGCCGATTTTTACGTTATTACCGATATTGATGTTCCCAAGCACCTTGGCGCCACTGGAAATCATGACATTGTCACCGATGGATGGATGACGCTTGCCGCTTTCTTTGCCGGTCCCGCCCAAGGTTACGCCTTGATAAAGGGTCACATTTTTACCAACAACAGCCGTTTCCCCGATTACAATGCCACAGCCGTGGTCTATAAAAAGACCTTCGCCAAGCTCGGCACCCGGGTGAATTTCCACTTGGGTAAAGAAACGTGCCACCTGAGATAGGAAACGCGCTAATACACGCAAATTTTTTTGATAAAGCTTATGGGTCAAGCGATGCGCCCAGATGGCATGTAAGCCCGGATAATTCAGTACAACTTCCAGTTTAGTTGTTGCGGCCGGATCACGTTCAAATACAACTTCAATATCGCGATTTATACGCTTCAAAAAATTCATACTTATTCTCCCTCTTTGTTAAATCCCGTGCTACACATTCACAACGAGTTCAACAGGACAATGATCGGAACCGAAAATATCGGTGTGAATATCTGTCGAAACAATCTTGCTTTGCAAATCTTCGCTCACGACAAAATAGTCAATGCGCCAACCGGCATTCTTTTCGCGCGCCTTGAAGCGATAACTCCACCAGGAATATACCTGTTCCACACCCGGATGCTGATAACGCCAGGTGTCTATAAAGCCCGCAGCCAAAAGCTCATCGAATTTTCCGCGTTCTTCGTCGGTAAAGCCCGCATTACGGCGGTTGGTTTTGGGATTTTTTAGGTCAATTTCCGTATGGGCCACGTTGAGGTCGCCACAAGCAATGACCGGTTTTTCAGCCTTGAGTGTACAGAGATAATTGCGCCATGCGTCATCCCACTGCATACGGTAATCAAGACGCGCCAATTCGCTTTGAGAATTTGGCGTATAGGTGGTGACAAAATAACAGTCCCCCATATCCATCGTGATAACGCGGCCTTCGTTATCCATTTCCGGAATGCCTAACCCATAGCGCACATCAAGCGGTGCTTTGCGCGTAAAAATAGCGGTACCGGAATAGCCTTTTTTCTCTGCACTACAGAAATATTGTTGATAACCGGGAAGCGCCAAATCAATCTGATGCGGTTGGAGCTTGGTTTCTTGTAAAGCAAATATATCAGCATCAAGAGCATTAAAAATATCGACAAAGCCTTTTCCGACAACGGCACGCAATCCGTTGACATTCCATGAGATACATTTCATCGTCGACGTTCCTCCTCTTGGCAAGTTTATTTTTGTTTGGCGTGCGACTGAATCGCACACTCTCGTATGTTTCATATTATCATATTTCAAGGTTTATATACAACTCTTTTAGTCCTATTCCTCAGTAGCGCAAGAATAGTTTGTCGTGCGCCGTATCCATAAGCAAATGCAAAAAACGCACAGCGCCGAAGGGCACTATGCGTCAATAATGATGGATTACTGATTTGGAATAATTCTGTGGAAGGCACGCGCCATCCGTGCAACGGCTTCATCAATTTCCACCTCATTGATAATAAGCGGCGGATTAAAGTACAGCACATCGCCCAATGGACGCAAAATCAAGCCTTCCTTTAGGGCTTCCTTGTACACCTGATAGCCGGTACGAAGACCGCCGTCATAGGCTGCTTTGCTCGTGCGATCCTTAACAATTTCCACCGCATTCACAAGACCCAGCTGGCGAATTTCACCCACATGTGGATGGTCACCAAATGCTTCCATGAGCTTGTTGTGGAGATATGGTGCACGCGCTTGTGCATGTGCTAAGATATGGTCCTCTCTGAGCACCTTTTGCACGGCAAGTGCAGCACTACAGCCCAAAGGATTGCCACTATAAGTGTGGCTGTGCATAAAGGCACGGCCTTCATTGTAATCGCTGTAAAAAGCTTGATAAATTTCTTCGGTTGTTACGGTAATCGCCATTGGTAAGTAGCCACCGGTGAGTCCTTTGGAAAGACAGATAATATCCGGGCTAATGCCTGCATGATCACAGGCAAACATTTTGCCGGTACGACCAAAGCCTGTAGCAATTTCATCGGCAATCAGAAGCACGCCAAATTCATCGCACAAATCGCGTAAGCCCTTGAGATATGCCGCCGGATAAATGCGCATGCCGGCACTCCCTTGCAAAAGCGGTTCTACAATGAGGGCTGCTGTTTCGGCGCCGTATTGTTCAAACATGGCACGTGCTTGCGCAAGGCAGGCGCAATCGCAATGATCACGCTGCGCACCATAAGGACAACGATAGCAATCCGGTGCCGGAATATGTAAGGTGTCCATGAGCATTGGCTCGTAGATTTTCGCATAAAGGTCTAAGGCGCCAACAGAAAGCGCCCCGATGGTTTCACCATGATAGCCATCTGTTAAGCACATAAATCGTGTCCGTTCCGCATGCCCCACCTGTTGGTGATATTGAAAGGCCATCTTGAGCGCACATTCCACACTGGCAGAGCCATTATCGGAGAAGTTAAAGCGTACCAATCCTTCCGGGAGAATCTCCGTCAACTCCTCCGCCAAGCGAATCGCCCCTTCATGGGTAAAATTAGCAAAAATCACATGCTCCAAACGATCCAGCTGTTCCTTCATGGCCGCACTGATGGTTGGGTGGCAATGCCCCAAAAGATTGCACCACCAAGAGCTCACCACGTCCATATAGTCTTTGCCGTTTTTATCAGTGAGCCAAATCCCCTTCCCATGGTCAATCACAATTGGCGGTAGGGTTTCGTAGTCCTTCATTTGAGAGCAGGGATGCCAGATATGCGCCAAATCGCGCTTTTGCCATTCGTCCATTTTATACCTCCAACACAAAGAACGGTTTGCGTACCTTTAAGGTACCGCCTTCCGCAACGGTTGCCACCACATCAACGTCACCAAGCTTTTCAATCATCGCAAGGTTATCTTGGTGCATTTCATCCGCTTCTACGAAACGGTTCAAAATAATGCCTTCAATTTTGAAGCCACGCGCACGCATATATTCAATGGTCAGCACCGTGGCATTGATGGTCCCTAAGCCGGCATCTGCAACAATGAGACAGTCAAGGTCTAACGCATGAATGACGTCTTCCTGCATAATGCGTCTGCCATCGGCAAACATGGTAAGCGGGCAAATAATGCCCCCGCAGCCTTCTACTACAGTCACATCATGAAGCATAGATACAGCGCCAAAATCCGCATTGATAATATCCAAATCCACGCCCTCTTGCACGCGCGCTGCCGCAAGATGTGGGCTTACCGCATCATGGTACATGGTTGTAACCATAGAAAGTGGTTCTTGCTCCAAATTGCAACGCTTGCGCACATAGCCTGCATCACTTTCTAAAATATTGTCACTCCCACTTAAAACAGGCTTGTAGTAGGCTGTGTCAAAGCCTTCGCCTTGAATGGCAGCCACCACTTCGCCGGCTACATAGGTTTTTCCGATATCGGTGCCTGTTCCTGTGATATAAATTGCTTTATTCATGACGTTTCACCTCAAAACCGTAATTTTTCAACATGGTTAAATCAGATTCAATAGTCGTGCCGGTGGTTGTAAGCATATCACCGGTAATCATCGCATTGGCGCCACCTTCAAAGGCGCGATTTCCATAATCCGCCAAACGTCCGCGACCGCCAGCCAAGCGAAGCTGCGCCCCCGGCAAGATAAAACGATACACCGCAACAATACGCGCCATGGTTTCCGTATCCAAAAGCGGTTGCGATTCAAGTGGTGTGCCGGGTATTGGATTAAGCATATTAATCGGCACACTGGTTATCCCCAATTCGCGCAAGCTCAATGCCATATCAATGCGGTCTTCCACCGTTTCGCCGGTGCCGAAAATGCCACCGCTACAAACTGTTAAGCCCACAGCCTTCGCATCACGAATGGTACGTACCTTGTCTGCAAAGGTGTGGGTGGTGCAAAGGTTTGAAAAATGTCGTTCACTGCCTTCCAGGTTATTGTGAATCCGTGTCACGCCGGCATCCTTGAGTGCTTGAAATTGTGCACAATTAAGCAATCCACCGGATACACAAATGGCCAACGGTGTTTCCGCACGCAATCGCTTTACAATCTCACAGACCTTTTCAACCTCAGCATCACTCAAGGTGCGCCCTGCGGTCACAAGGGCGAAACGGTGCACCCCGCGGTCGCTGTTGTAATGCGCTTCCTTCAGCACAGCGTCCGCATCCAAAAGAGGGTAGGTGCTTGCATCTGTCGCATGATGTGCAGATTGCGCGCAAAATGCACAATTTTCGCTGCAAAGCCCACTCTTCGCATTAATAATGGTGCAGAGATCGGCGTGGTCTCCGCATTGCGCTTTACGAATTTTTTCCGCAGCTTGCGACAACGTCTCCAAATCTACTTCATTATAAAGCCACAATGCTTCCTCACGACTCACACCATTGCCTTCACAGGCACGTGTGGTGAGAACTTCCATATCAAACACCATGAATCCTTCCTCCCAATCAATTCAAATCATTTAACGATACATATATTCTAAATGAGGAATGATACGCTTGGCAATCACTGCTGCCAAAATCCCCAGTGCAATATCCCCCGGTGCTACCAACACCCCACCAATCCAAAAGATATGCCAAAGCCCATTACTCACACCAAGCACCCAGTTAGTAATCGCATAGCAATATAAAATACCAAAAGCATAGCATACCACCAACCCGGCCATGGCTGCAAAAATCAAACGCTTCAAAGATGGGTTCTTGTCAGCGTATGCAATCTTACCCACCACATAGGCCGTCACGACAAAGCCAACGATATAACCAAAGGTTGGCTTCAAAATATAAGTCGGTCCGCCACCTTCTGTAAAGATAGGAAGCCCCATCAACCCCAAGACCATATAAAGCCCAGCACTAACCGCGCCACCTCTTGCGCCCAATAAAAAGCCTGCCATCGTCACAAAAAAGAGCTGCAGGGTAAACGGAATCAGGGGCACCGGAATTCTGATAAAGGCACCAATAGCAATCAGCGCGGTAAATATCCCACATAATACCAATTGCTGTACATTAACTTTTTTCTTTGCTGTCGTCATCTTGTATACTCCTATCTTTTTCTAATTCAGTGCCTCTATTATAAAAAAAGCATCTTCTATTGTAAACCTTTTTTTATTTCAGGTTTACAATAAGCACAAAAAAAGACCGCTGCCCAAGCAACGGTCTTTTGGAAGACAATCATTCACCAATGATTTCTTTGATTTTTTCTTCGTAGTCTTCGATTTCTTTTTCGCCAGCGAGCTTACCAACGTATTCGCCGTCGTTGAAGAACAATACTTGTGGTACCCCTTTGAGGGAGAAACGGTTGAAGAGGTTCTTTTCTTCTTCAACGTCTACATGATAGAAACCAAACTTACCTTCGTATTCTTCAGCGAGTTCTTCAAGCTTTGGATGAACAGCTTGGCAAACGTGGCAAGACTTACGGGAGAAAATTACGAGGCAAGGTTCGCCATCATCATAAACTACTTCTTCAAATGTTTGATCATTTAACTTTTCCATTAGAAAACACTCCTTAATATTCATCAATCAACTTTATTGAAATTATAAAACTTTTAGGTTTTTTATACTAGTCACTCTATGACTAGTTTTTATTTTTTGACGTTTTTTTTGATGAAACGTATAAATTGTGAATTATAGTAATCTGCTAGGGTTGGGCCGCTATGCACATCATAAAACGGCACCTCATCACTGCCCAATGCTTCTTCAAAAGCAGCAAACATTACATCGATGTCCTTGTCTTCCATCCCCGGAAGCTTTTCGCCCACTTGCTTGAGACGATGCTCAAACAATTCCAAATGACCCTTCATGCTTTTTGACCTCCTAAAAAAATGCGTGTCAACTCGCAAATTATGATTTATTATGATATGATAATACAGTCGCACCGGCGACACAATCTTTGTACTATTCTAATGCATCTTTCGATGAAAATAAAGACTAGGAGGCGATTTTATGGCACGCGTTCGTCGCGTTGCAGGCACACAAGAGCGTTTGCTTGCTTCACCATATACTATCAACGATCCCCATGCCCAACGTGGTCATTGGCAAGACCAATTTCCAAGCCCACAGCCTTTAGTAATTGAAATCGGTTCCGGCCGTGGCCGTTGGCTCTACACCGCTGCAAAACGTCATCCCGAAAACAACTATCTTGGCATTGATGTCGTACCGGAAATTATCATGGACGCCATTGATGAGCACGCAGAAAAAATTGATGCGCCGGAACAAGTGCGTTTTCTTTGGCTTGATGCCGAGCATTTGGACGAGGTCTTTGAACCGGGCGAGGTTAATGATATCTATTTACACTTTTCCGACCCTTGGCCAAAGAAACGTCACGCCAAACGCCGCTTGACCCACCACGATTTTCTGACAATTTACGATTATATTCTCGCAGACAACGGCACTGTTCATTTCAAAACCGATGGCCGTGAGTTCTTTGATTTCTCCGTGGAAGAATTCAAGGAAGCCGGCTGGCGCTTAGAAAATGTTACTTACGACCTCTATGCCGACTTGCCGGAAGACAATATCGCTACCGAATACGAACGTCGTTTCCACAAACGTGGCGTCCCAATCTGTAGCCTCCACGCTTACCCACCACACAAAGAAAAATAAATCTAGTCGCCAAGCACCTATCCTCAAAAAGAGCGTAGGTGCTTGTTTTTATGTGCTATCCAAAAAAGCCGTTCCCGAGGGAACGGCTTTTTGCATATTCAGCGCTCAATTATTCAGCAACGAAATCGCCTTTACCTGCACCGCAGAGTGGGCAACCCCAGTCATCCGGAATATCTGCAAAAGCAGTGCCAGGAGCAACACCGTTATCAGGATCGCCTACAGCTGGGTCGTATACATAGCCACAAAGTTCACATACAAATTTTTCCATAATTAATTTCCTCACTTTCAATATGTTAATGTTTTGATTGATATCTCTTACTATGGTTTAATCATAACACATTAATGTGCCTTCTGCAAGCATATTTTACAAAAATTTAGTTTATCCGCCAAATAAATCAATTCATCAAAAAAATCAGCCAGTACATACAGCGCCATTCATCTCCTTGGCATACATAAATAGAAGCTCATCGTAAAAAAATAAGGACAGCTTTCACTGTCCTGTAATTCCATTAAAAGCGTTCTGCCACAACCACATCATCAATGGTGCGCAAGGCACTTAATACATTCTCTGCGACCAGACCTTTTGTCAACCGTAAAGACAATAGTGCCACTATCATATTTTCCGGCGCTTTCGGTCGAGTAATTTCAAGGTTCATAATATCAATATTTTTGCGATGACAATAGTCAATCACCTTTTCTACCACATCCGGATTGGTATATTCCAAAAAGACATGGACGTTGGAGGTCTTTGCGACAACATAATTTTCCAAGCGCAAAAAAATCGTTACCGCCACTTCCACCAAAATAGTGGTCAAAATCGCTCCCTCATAAAATCCAGCCCCTATCGCCAAGCCAATGATGGCAGAGGTCCACAGTCCCGCCGCCGTGGTAAGACCACGCACGCGTTGCTTACTGGTGACAATGGTCCCGGCACCTAAAAAACCAATCCCGGCGATAACCTGTGCACCCAAGCGACTGATATCGGTAAAGTATCCCATATAAAGGTACATATACTGGCTGGTTAAGGTGGTCAAGGACGCCCCCAGGCATACTAAAATATGAGTGCGGAAGCCGGCAGTATGGCGTGACATGGTGCGCTCAATGCCAATAATCCCGCCGCAAACGACCGCCAAAAGCATACGCAGTGCCACAGTGCTCAAGGACAACATTCTTAGTCCTTCAAAAATATCTAACATGTTTGTCCTCCTTTTTTAGCTTTCGTGCACATGGCGCACATGGTCCAATCGCGCCACCATCGCCATGATTGTCGTCAGTGATGTTTGCTGTGGCAGTTGAATCACCAACTCTACTTCCGGTCTTTTACGTGGAATAACGCCACCATTCGGTAAGTTCATTTCAATAATATCGGCGCCTTGGGAACGAATTGACACAATCACGTCCCCTATATCTGTCATGTTCTCAACTTCTACGCAAAGGCTCGCAACCTTCGACAATTCAAGCAATTTTACTTTGAGATTGCCAAAGACATACATCGCCAAATAAATTAATGCCACTGCCAAAACGGCACATTCATAAAAGCCCGCACCAATTGCCAGCCCCATGCATGCAGAGGCCCAGAGCCCCGCCGCCGTGGTAAGGCCTTTTATTTTATCGTCACTGGTTACCAAGATTGTCCCGGCACCCAAGAAACCAATCCCGTTAATTACCTGCGCCCCTAAACGGGAAACGTCGGTGGTAATGCCGATGCTATCAGAAATAGCCTTCCATTCAGTGGTAAGCATGATGTATTCGTATTGGCTAATGAGTATGGTTAGTGCAGCGCCCACGCACACCAGCATATAGGTGCGAAATCCGGCAAGACCCTTTGGGCGGCGCATGCGTTCACGGCTAAGGCCAATCAAGCCACCGCAAAGCATTGCCATCACAAGACGCATACTTACGCCTAAAAAGGTTATTTCACGAAATACGTCCAACGCCTGAATCACGGTGTTATCCTCCTCTTTAAGGTTTTTCAATATATCTTTTTTATTTTAGACGGGGCTGTGCAAACTTTCAAGTCCGGAGATGTCTTTAATCCCTGCGCGCGCTAATTGACAGCACTTTACAGTGCATTTTATAATGAGACTATGAGATTGATTACCTTAGCCAAGGAGGTTTCCTATGCGTATTGAGCAATTAGAATACTTTCTTCACGTTGCCAACTATGGCTCGCTCTCCCTTACCGCAAATAAAATTAATGTCGGTCAACCGACACTTTCGGCAGCCATTGCCGGACTGGAGAAAGAAGTAGGACGCCCACTTTTTCGCCGTACCCGCCGTGGGATGGATTTAACGGCATTTGGGCGTGAAATACTCCCGTTGATTGAAAAAACCGTGGATGATTATTACGATATTAAGAAAAAAGCCGGGATGGCAACCACTGTTAACCTGAATGTCTATCTGGAGGCCACCTTTTTTACCGGTACCATCTTAAATGACGCCCTTTTTCATACACGCGCCATGTTTCCGGAAGTTACCTTTACTTTGCGCCACGGGCTGATGAGCGATGTTTTGCACGACCTCACCGATAACCGCGCTTCTATTGGGCTTTCTGCGGCCTTGGATTTTAATCTCAGCCGCCACCGCGAATACGCGAGCAGTTTGAATTTACGTTTGATGCCACAGTACAATGACAATCTTTGCTTGTGCGTAAAAAGCGGCGGTGCTTTTCAAAGCTTGTCCGCCATTCGTTTGAGTCATTTGCCGGATCAGGTGCCGATTTCTTTGCCACGTGATTTGACCGATCCGGGCTTTATCAAAGCGCAAACCCGTTGGAGCGATGTGCCTAAAAACCTTGTCTTTGATGATGCCAACAGTCTTTACCAATGCGTCTATTCTAACGACAATATCGGCTTTACTAGCTTGCTTGCCGCGCGCAATCATCCGCTCTTTACAAGCGGTCTTCTAAAAACCGTGCCTCTCATTGACTCACCGGTTAACTTGGTTCATTACCTTACCTACCCGATGGACTTGGCCCTTTCCGATGTGGAAGCGGACATCGTTCAGCAAATCGAAAATTTCTACGAGCACCTCGCCGCCGAATAAATATTTTGCCCTTGCGCACCATCTGTTTCGGATGGTGCTTTTTTTGTAAAAGTATACTTTTTTCCTTGCAATCTGAAAACTTTAGTAGTATTGTTTGTACGCTGAGTTATCAGTACAAACGGTGGCAACAGTCCACCAGCATGAAGGAGGTCTACGACCATGCATGTTGTTATTGTCGGGGTCGGGAAAATCGGTAGCATTATTTGCCGTGAATTGGTCGATGCCCACGATGTGGTTGTTATTGAGAAAAATCCGGATATTCTCGATGCAGTTATTAACTCCACTGACGTTTCCGGGATTGTTGGAAGCGGCGTTGAATACGACACCCTTATGAGTGCCGGTGCAGACCACTGTGATGTTTTTATTGCAGTCACAGCGCATGATGAAATAAATATGATTGCCTGTATTTTCGCCAAGCGCATGGGAGCAAAATACACCATTGCCCGTGTGCGCGAGCATGAATATATGCTTCACCAAGAGTTTATGCGTGAAAGTGTGGGGGTTGATGCTATCATCAATCCGGAAGGTGAATCGGCCCATCAAATTATAAGCTTGTTGCGTTTTCCGTCAACCACCCAAGTAGAATCCTTTCTGCGTGGGCGTGTGAATATTGTCGAATACCCACTGCCGGAATCCCATCCCTTTGTCGGCCTCTCTTTAATTGAATTACAACAGCAATTCAAAGGACATATTTTGGTCTGTATTGTTGAACGTGACGGCAAAGCCATCATTCCAAAAGGTGATTTTATTCTCCAAAGCGGTGACGTGCTTCACATCAGTGGGACCAGCAACGAATTACAGGATTTCTTCCGACGCGACAAGGTCCTTTCCCGTAAGAAGAAAATTCGCTCTGTCATGATTGTCGGCGGCGGCCGTCTCACCCATTATGTATTAAATGAAATGCAGCGCACTCAAACCCATTACCATGTAAAGGTATTGGAAAATGACCGTCAAAAGGCAGAAATATTGGCGCAACGCCATCCTGAGGTTGAAGTAGTTCTGGCCGATGGCAGCAACTATCGCCATCTCGAGGAAGAAGGTCTCACCACTTACGATTGCTTGATTGCCTTAACCGGTATTGACGAAGAAAATATTTTGATTGCAATGTATGCGCACAAACGTGGCTTAAAGCGTTATATTACCAAAGTAAACCGCACCGAACTGCTAGAAATATTAGGCGAAGATCGTTTGAAAGCAATTATCACGCCGGGTAAGCTCATCGCTGATACCATTGTGCGTTTAACCCGTGCCATGGACGATGCCCGAGGCAAAGACGTCGAAGCCCTTTATCGTTTGGTCGATAATCAAGTGGAAGCGCTCCAATTTTTTGTTCCAAGCGGCTCTAAAGTGCTTGGCAAAGCACTCCGTGATTTGCCGATAAAAAACAATGTGCTCATTGCTGCCATCATGCACAATGGCGTACACCTTTTCCCGAGTGGGAACGACATGCTCCACATCGGTGACATTATCATTGTTACCACGACCGATCACTCCCTACGCTCTATCGACGACATCTTAGAAAAGGAGTGAAGCTATGAATCGCCAAATGGTTCTTGTTGTCACCGGTAAGGTCGTTTTTTTGATTGGCGTGCTCATGTGCCTGCCCATCATCGTGGCGCTCTACTACCAAGAAGGATGGACGAGCCTTGCACCCCTTCTTAAGGCCACTGCCACAACCCTCCTTTGTGGTGGACTCTTTGCCTTCAGAAAGCCCAAGAACAAATCCATCTATGTACGCGAAGCCCTTGCCATTACCGGCTTATCCTGGCTTCTAACGGTTTTTTTCGGTGCCTTGCCATTCATCTTTTCAGAGGCGATTCCGTCGTTTATTGACGCCATTTTTGAAAGCGCCTCCGGCTTTACCACGACAGGCTCCAGTATTCTCACCGATGTAGAAGCATTGCCCAACTCCCTGCTTTTTTGGCGCAGCTTTAGCCATTTTATCGGCGGGATGGGGGTCTTGGTCTTTGCCCTTGCCCTGATTCCGGGATCGAGCGGTGAAAGCGTTCAATTGATGAAGACCGAAATGCCCGGGCCTACCTTTGAAAAAGTCATGAGTCGTGTGCGCGAGGTTGCACGTGTCTTTTATGTGCTCTATGCAGTCTTCACGATTATTTTGATTGTTATCCTCATCATTGCCGGCATGACACCTTTTGATGCCATGATTCATGCCTTTGGAACCGCCGGCACCGGTGGGTTCAGCAACTACAACGACTCGGTGGCACACTTCAATTCTGTACCAATTGAAATCATACTCTCCGTTGGCATGCTCATTTTCGGGGTCAACTTTAACATTTATTTCTTTGCCTTGCGCGGACGCCCCTCTATTTTCTTAAAAAGTGAGGAATTGCGTTGGTATCTTGGCATTATCGCCCTTGCTATTTTGGGTCTCGTTCTTTCGACACTCCCATTCTATGGCGGTGATCTCTTTACATGTGCAAAGGATGCGCTCTTTTCGGTTTCCACCATTATCACGACAACCGGGTACGGAACCGTGGACTTTACCCTTTGGCCGCTTTTTAGTCAGCTTATCTTATTGCTTCTCATGTTTATCGGGGGGTGTGCCGGTTCTACCGCCGGTGGGTTGAAAGTCAGCCGTATTCTTGCGTTAACCAAGCTCATCTTTAAGAAGTTCCAAAAATCAACCAATCCAAAACGTGTCACCGTCGTGATGTACGAAGGTAAATCCTTAAATGAACGTGTGCAGAACGATATCGCACTGTATTTTCTTCTATACATCTTTACCTTTATCATTTTGGTGCTGTTGATTTCCTTTGAAAATTTGGATTTTAACACCACCTTCAGCTCCGTGGCCGCTACATTTAACAACATCGGGCCGGGACTTGGCGCTGTTGGTCCAAAGAGTAACTTCGCCGATTTCAGTGATTTTTCCAAAGCTGTCTTTTCCTTTGCAATGATTGCCGGTCGTTTGGAAATTGTTCCGCTTATTTTGCTCTTTGCCCCATCTACTTGGCGTCCTTAACAAAAAAATGCGCTGCAGCCTTTGAACTGCAGCGCATTTTTTGCTTGCGCACAAATTATAAAATTCGCACTCTATGCACAACAAAAAAGCGATGGTCGCAACCATCGCTTTTAATTCACAATTACACTTCAACAATATCTGCTTCGCTGATGTTCTTCTTCACGTCTAAACGAATGGTGTGTTGTTCTTCTACCAAATCCGCAAGGTCAATACAGCAGCTGCCGATGTATTCCAGGCTTTGCAGCAATTCTCCATAGTAGCTGGTGAGCTGTGCTTCACACTTGCCCTTATGAACACGCTTCATGTGCGCCTTGAACATTTCATCCTTCAGGTCAATGATATCAGCACGTTGACGTTCCAAACGTGAAACGTCAATGGCGCCATCGTTCACCAAGGCGTCAATGCAAATATCATAGATATCCAAGAGCTTCTTCGCAAAGTCATGGATGCCGTTTACAGCGACCTTAGAATACTTGTCTTTGCTACCTTGTACGGCATAAATGTTCTTGCACGCAATCCCAATGTGCTCGCTGATACGGCTTAAGGAGTCTACAATAAAAATCATGCCGGTAATACGTTCTGCCTGCTTTTCATACACATTCCCACTTGAAAGAATCCCGGACAAATAGTCTTGGATGGTGCGCGCCAAAGTTACGACTTGCTCGGAAGAATAAGCGATTTCGCCACATACTTCGCGCAAGGTTTTTGGTGTTGCTTCTACCACGTGATTCATCATATCGCCAACCATATCGGTTACACGAATGGTTTCATTGGAAGCCAATTCCAATGCGGCCATTGGTTGACGTTGCATTTTCTTGTCGAGGAAACGTGGTTCACTCATTGCAAGTGCACTGATTTCGTCTTCACCCTTGATAATAGTGGTAACAATCTTCACCATGAGCCCAATGAGCCCGGTCCAAAGAATAGTAAGCGCAATGTTAAAGCAGGTATGCGCATTAGCAATTTGACGGGAGATTACTTCTACTTCCGGTCCATGGGTGGAAATGGCTTGAATAAATGCAGCATACGGTTTAATAAACCAAATAAAGATAAATGCCCCACTGACGTTAAAGATACAGTGTGCTGCAGCGGTACGTTTTGCGTTGATGCTTTGACCAACAGATGCCAAAATCGCAGTAATGGTAGTACCGATGTTGTCCCCAATTAAGATTGGAATCGCACCGACCAGACCAATGATGCTATGCACACCATCCGGACCGGCAGTAGATGCCACATTCTGCAACACGGCAATGGTCGCACTGGAGCTTTGTACAACGAGTGTCATCCCAGCCCCTACAAGAACGCCCAATACAGGCATGCTTGCCACTTGTTCAATCATATGCGCAAACACCGGGCTGGTTGCGAGCGGTTTCATCACACCACCCATGATGTCAATCCCATCAAAGAGCAAACCAAAGCCAAAGACGGTCGCACCAATATTTTTCAAACGTTCTTGCTTTGCAAAGAAGTACATGGCAAAGCCTACAAAAATAATAATATAGATATAATCGCTCAGCTTGAAGGCAATGAGTTGAGCCGTAATAGTGGTCCCAATGTTTGCCCCGAAGATAATGGAGATTGCTTGTGGCAGCTTCATCAAGCCTGCACTAACAAAGCCAATCGCCATAACGGTGGTTGCAGAGCTACTTTGCAATACCGCAGTTACCAATGCCCCGGATAATACGCCCAAGACCGGGTTTTTGGTCAGCATACCCAAAATCGTACGCATTTTTTCTCCGGCAACCTTTTGAAGACTATCGCTCATCAAATTCATCCCATATAGGAAGATGGCGAGCCCACCTAAAAGCCCAAAGATAATTTGTACTGTCTCATTCATAATAGACCAGTTTTCATCCTTTCAAATTCGCATCTCTATAAAACTTACTTTATTGAGCATAACACAACCCCGCAAGTGGATTCAATATCATTTGAGTTAACTGAATGTAAAGTTCTTGTAAAGTCCCATAAACCGCGCGGTTAAGGGATAAATGAAGAATTCTTATCATAAAGCAAGTCTTTTCTTATGCTATCAGGCATTATTTTTTTACATTGATTATCTGTGCTTTTAATAGCGTTTTCCCAAACGCTGTGCAATGACTTTGAGTACAAAACGCGGAAGTGCCAGCGAACGCTTCCAGCGTTTGCGGTCTGTAGCAATGCGATAGAGCCATTCCAATTTCAAACGGATAAAGATTTTCGGTGCACGTTCCACACATCCGGAAAGCACATCAAAGCTTCCGCCAACGCCCATGCCGACACTTGCACCGCATTCTGCTAAATGGTCGCGAATAAAGAGCTCCTGTGCCGGAGATCCCATCCCCACAAGCAAAATATCCGGCTGACACGCTTTGATGTCTGCCACCACTTTTTGCGGACCTTCATCGCAAAAATAGCCGTGATGGATGCCTACAATATTTACATCCGGATATTGCGCACGCATTTTTTGTGCTGCTTCGTCAACAATCCCCGGTTTCGACCCCAGAAAGTACAAAGAAAGGCCACGTTTCCCGCTTTCGCGGCAGAGGGCTTCTGCCAATTCAATGCCGGTTACTCGCGCCGGAAACGGTGTACCTAAAATTTTTCCGGCAAGCAACACACCTTGACCATCTGCTGTGACCAAAGCCGCACGATTCATTAAGCTTTTAAGCTGTGGGGTACGCGTTGCATTGTCCAAAATTTCCGGATTGGCGGTAACCACCTGATGAGGGCCACCTTGTTGTACAAAAGCCTGCATACGATCCAGGGCTTCTTTTTCTGTTACAGCATCAATACGAACGCCGAGCACTTGATGTTTCATTGTTCAATCTCCTTTTTAATAATAGCTGTCTTCACCAATATCGCCATAGCCACCGTCAATGACTATGCCATATTTCATTTTTTGTATGACTTCGTTAACATTTGCATCATCCAAGAGCACGTAGCTCACACCATCAATATAGGTCGGATTCAAATCAAAGGATTGATATTCAAGCGCACCACTGTCCATGCCAATAAAACGCCATGCCAGTCTTACCAAATCCAATGTGCTCAAATCCGTGTCGATTTCATGGCTTATTGTCCAAATGGTGCTTGCCCAACGCCATGGTGGCAAATGACGCATTTTTTCCATTACCGCCTGCATAAATTCACTTTGGCGTTGCATACGGCCAATATCCCCTAATCCGTCACCACGCCAACGTACAAAGGCAAGCGCATCTTCACCGTTCAACTTTTGCTCGCCGGCTTCAAGGTCAATGCCTTCCTCCGGCAAATACATTTTTTCAGGCACGTTTATTTTAATGCCGCCCATGGCATCTATAATCTTTGCAAAGCTTTGGAAATTAACCAGCACAGTTTTATCCACAGGATTATCTACTAAATCGCTGACTGTTTCTGTTAACAAATCCATGCCGCCGTAAGCAAGGGCTGAATTCACCTTACCTTCGCCCACACCCGGAACATTGACCAAGGTATCACGTGGAATGCTGACCATCTCAACCTTGCGATCCGCCGGACGTACTGCTGCATAAATAATAGTGTCACTGCGTGAGGCTTCGTCTTCACGTTGGTCAGTCCCGGCAAGCAAGATATATACATTTGATTTTTCGCGTTCCTGGGCCACCTGTGCCTGTTGTTCTGCCGGAATGTTTTCAATAGGCGTTGGCGCTTGGTGTGCACGAACCGCCCACAATGTCGCAAAGGCAATTCCTATCACGACAAAAAAGAGGATTAAATAAAAAAGACATCCCAATCCGCGTTTACCGGCTTTCTTGAGGCCTTGATTGTTGGCCAGTTTTCCTGCCATCGCTTGGGCTTCTTTTTTATGCACAGCACGCTTTTCTTGACGCTTCTGTGCTTTTTCTGCTTCTTGCGTTGTTTTTTCCGCATTCATTTGCTGTCCTTGCGCCTGCTGCATGCGATTGTCTTGTGGTGACTGCACGATTTTCGCTTGTGTCTGCGATCTTTGTGGATTCTCTGCCACTTTACGTTGTGGCATCGTTTGTTGGTGCGATTGCTGACTTGAAGCCGTGCCTGTCGCTCTTTGCGGATTCCGCCCACGGTTGCCGTTTGCAACTCGTTGCGCTTGATCAAATTGTTCCGCTGCTGAATGTTGACGTGCTTGCGCCAATCGTCGCTGTTCGTAAGCTTCTTCACGCAGGCGTCGACTCGCTTCTTGGTCACGTCGCAGCTGTTCTACACGTATTTTCCCGGACATACGCCCTTCAGCGAGCGCAGATGTTTTATTTGAATCCTCAGCTATAGCCTCATTGACACCGTGCACGCGCACCGTATCCGCGCTTTGCTGAGAACGTTGTAAATCCTTATCCATAATGCCTCCTGATAATATTGGCTTTCACTCTTTATTGTAGCAAAGTCAAGATGGCAATGCAATTATTCGCCCCCAGCCGCTTGTTAAAAAATCCTCTCTATTTATTCCCATTTTATATATACTGCACAATATTGAAGCTTGTGTTGTTTTCTGATATGCTTATAATAATAACTCAAAAGGAGGTTTTTCTATGAAATCATCTCGACGTGCTGCATTTACGTTGATTGAACTCATTGTTGTGCTTGCTATTATTGCCGTTCTATTGGTGGTCCTCGTGCCCCGCTTTACAGGCTATATTGACAGTGCCCGTGAAACGGCTGCCAAAAGTGATGCCGCAGCCTTACTCCAGGCTGCAGAACTCTATGTAGCCGATAAAGAAGTCGCCGGCACAGCGCCCGCTTCCTCCATCAGTGAAGCTAACGATACGCTTGCGCCTTATCTTAAAAATCTCAGCGATGATGCCTCCTACAAGCTCACCATCAGTGCCGATTCTCAAGGTGGCTATACCGTGACCGGCACCTATAACAAAGGAAATATAACCGTCACCATTCCGGAAATGACCGTAACACGTGTTTCTTCGTCCACGCCGTAAATTGTGTGTTCTATCGAAAAAAATGATATAACACTAACAATAATCAGGACTTGTCACAATCCGATAATTGGTGTATTCTATTAATGGCGGATAAGTTGTACATCTGTCAGATAACTCATCTACTACTACTATGGCAGTTGTTACATGGTTTCTGCATAGGAAGGCCCTTCAGAGGGTCTTTTTTTTATTTGATGAATGCATACAGCAGTTGTTCATCAACCATAGTTTTTTTCGAATTTAGTCTATATATGAACCGCATCGTTTGAAGGAAACGGTGCGGTTTTTTTGCATTCACACGCAACAAAAAAGTGCGCTTTCTTTTGAGAAAACGCACTTATTGGCTATTATGTTATGCTTCATTCAACGCCATGGCTGCTTGCACGACGTGTTTTGCAAGAATTGCAGTGGTCACACTGCCGACACCACCCGGTACCGGCGTAATGGCACTTGCAATTGGTTCAACGGCATCATAATCCACGTCACCCACAAGCTTGCCGGCTTCGTCAACGTTAATGCCAACGTCAATCACAACGGCGCCCTCGCCTACCATTTCAGCGGTAATCATCTTCGCCTTGCCGGCAGCGGCAATAACAATATCCGCTTCCTTGAGGCGAGCTGCAAGGTCTTGGGTACGAGTATGACAGATGGTGACAGTGGCGTTTTGCTTCAAAAGAAGCATTGAAAGCGGACGCCCTACAACCATACTGCGTCCCACAACAGCCACACGCTTGCCGGTGAGGTCAATGCCATAATGAGCAAGGATTTCCATGCATGCCGCCGGCGTACATGGTGCCACACCATCAGCATCGCCGGCAAAAATCTTGGCAACATTCAGCGGACTAATGCCATCCACATCCTTCACCGGATGAATCACATCAACAAGCGGTTTGGCACTGAGGTGTTTTGGCAACGGTTGGAAAATCATGATGCCATGCACTTTCCTGTCTTCGTTCACCTTGCAGAAGGCTTCTTCTAAATCCCCTTGAGAAACATCTTCCGGCAAGCGCACATTTTCCACTTCAATGCCCAATGCCTCCATACGCTTCATGGCAGAACGTTCATAAGCGATGTCATCGCCGCGTTCCCCCACACGCACAATCGCGAGTTTTGGTACAATGTCCTTGCCGCGCAATTCGTCAACAGTAGCTTGGAGCTTTTCTGCGACAGCATCGGCAACGGCCTTGCCCATGAGTTGTTGTGCCATGATTGATAATCCCCCTATCTAATGACAGCCATGGTGGCAACAGTAATTTTTTCTTTTAATGCTGCGCCTTCGCGTATGATGGCGTCGGCACGTTGATTCAATGATTCTGCACGTGTGCGATCCTTCATCATTTTGGTATTGATATACACGTTTAAGGATGCGCCTTCGATAGCTGCTTGAGCAAAGAAAATGCCCACGCCGACATCACTTACTGCCAAACGACTGCCTTTTTCCACGAGCATTTCAAGCTCACGCGCACATTCAAGTGCTGCTTCCATAATATCCAGTGGCGCCAAGCTTGCGGTTAATAGCGCTTCTTCCATGATTTTGTCATAGTCCGGCGCATCTTTTGGCAAACTATAGGCACGAGAAAGCGGTTCAAATGCTTCAGCGTCCTTGTCGGTTAAGGTGATTAAGCGGTCGCGCAGCGCTTCCAGCTTTGCACGACATGCTATTAATTCTTCTTCATAATCCGCATATTTCTTCTTACCGATGGTAAGGTTGGTGACCATCATCCCCAAAGCCGCAGCCAATGCCCCAACAGTGGCGGAAGCGCCGCCACCACCGGGCACCGGTGCGTTGGAAGACAATGCGCCGATGAAATCTACTGCGGATTGCTCTAACATTTTCATTACAATTTATCTCCTTTTTAGAAAAGTCCGGAGATCACGCCATTATTATCTACATCAATCTTTTCTGCAGCCGGTACCTTTGGCAAGCCAGGCATCTTCATAATACTACCGGTCAAAGCAACAAGGAACCCTGCACCGATGGATGGGGTCAAATCGCTAATGGTTACGCGGAAGCCGGTAGGACGCCCCAGCTTGGTTTGGTCATCGGTAAGGGAGTATTGGTTCTTTGCCATGCAAATAGGCAGATTGCCGAAGCCCAAGGCTTCCATGTTTGCAATTTCAGTTTCTGCCTTCGCGCTGTAATCAACGCCGTCTGCACCGTAAATCTTGGTTGCAATGGCTTCGATTTTTTCCTTAATAGAAAGGTCGGTGTCATAAACGAATTGGAGCTTGCTGTCTTGTTCACAGAGACGTACCACTTCGCGTGCGAGTTCTTCACCGCCGGCGCCACCTTCTGCCCATACATTGGAAAGCGCCACGTTAACGCCCAATTCCTTGCATTTTTCACGTACCAAGGCAACTTCTGCTTCAGTATCGGTAGGGAATTTGTTAATGGCAACAACAACCGGCAAACCAAACACATTGTTGATGTTTTCGATGTGCTTTAAGAGGTTTGGCAAGCCTTTTTCGAGAGCTTCGAGGTTTTCCGCACCAAGGTCAGCCTTTGCAACGCCACCGTTATATTTGAGTGCCTTAATGGTTGCAACAAGAACAACGGCGCTTGGTTCAATTCCGGTCATGCGACACTTGATGTCAATGAATTTTTCTGCCCCAAGGTCAGCACCGAAGCCTGCTTCGGTAATGAGGTAGTCAGACATCTTCATCCCCATGCGGGTTGCGGTTACAGAGTTGCAGCCATGTGCAATGTTTGCAAATGGGCCGCCGTGAATAAATGCAGGGGTCCCTTCCAAGGTTTGCACAAGGTTTGGTTTAATTGCATCCTTCAAAAGCGCTGCCATAGCCCCTTCTGCTTTGAGATCACCGGCAGTCACAGGTTTATTGTCGTAGGTGTATGCCACGATAATGCGTGCAAGACGTTTCTTGAGGTCCTCGATATCGGTTGCCAAGCAGAAAATCGCCATAATTTCGGAGGCAACGGTAATGTCAAACCCGTCTTGACGGCTCACGCCGTCTACCGGACGACCCAAACCGTCTACAATAGAACGAAGCTGACGGTCATTCATGTCTACACAACGACGCCATACCACGCGCTTAGGGTTGATGTTCAATGCATTGCCTTGATACATGTGGTTATCAAGCATCGCAGCAAGCAAGTTATTGGCTGCACCGATGGCATGCAAGTCACCGGTAAAGTGCAAATTGATGTCTTCCATTGGTACTACTTGCGCATAGCCACCGCCGGCAGCGCCACCCTTTACACCGAATACAGGTCCCAAGGATGGTTCACGCAAAGCAACCATGGTTTTATAGTCAAGGCGATTGAGCGCATCTGCCAAACCAATGGTAGTCGTGGTTTTCCCTTCACCGGCTGGAGTAGGGTTAATAGCAGTTACCAGAACGACCTTTGCATTTTTACGTTCTTTTAACACATCGTTATAATAACGAAAATCGATTTTTGCCTTATATCTGCCATAGTTTTCTACGTATTTTTCAGGAATTTCCAATTTTGCAGCGATTTCATTAATCGGTAACATCTCAGCTTCCTGTGCAATTTCAATGTCAGACTTAAATCCCATTGTGTCACGCTCCTTTTAATCTCCATCAAAGTTATACTTCTTTTTTCTCATCCGCTCACCGGAGGGTCCCTCTCTGGTGAACCACTTAATCATATCATATCCCGCTCTGACTGACAATTCATGCAAACTTTTCAACCAATCCCAGTCGTTTCATCGTTCATGGTTGATAAAAATAACTTATTCAAAAGCACAAAAACCTACGCATGCACTATAGCGTACAAGCGTAGGTTAAAGAGGTTTTTACTTACGTTTTTTCTTTCTTGGCATGATGTGGATGGCTTCGCCGATTACTTCTTCGAGCGCTTCCCCAACCCCTTCATTGTAGGTAGGGTGCGGACGAATAGCCTTGAGCAATGCTTCTGCAGTCTGCTTATTGCTAATGGCCACCGCCAATTCACTAATCATGTCAGTGGCACGTGCGCACATCATTTGTGCCCCAAGGATGCGATGATTCCCGGCAGATGCCACGATTTTAATGAAGCCACGGTCTTCTTTGGAAATCAAAGATTTACCGTTAGAGCTCATGATAAACTTGCCAACGACCACATCATGGCCTTCGGCTTTCGCGTCGTCTTCGGTCAGACCGACAGTTGCAATTTCCGGATTGGTATATACACAGCCCGGTACTACATCAAGGTCGATGGATGAGGTATGCCCGGCAAGGTGTTCTGCTACAGCAATCCCTTGTGCACTTGCAGTGTGCGCAAGCTGCATACCAATGATGCAGTCACCGATAGCATATACGCCCGGAATAGAGCTTTGGAAATGTTCATCCACGAGAATGCGACCACGTTCCATATCAGGCATTGCATCTTCTGCAAAGACCTCATCAGTGTTTGGTCTGCGGCCTACAGAACAAAGCACATATTGAGCGGTTACATCTTGTTCTTCTTCTTTTTGGATGAAATGTACGGTCAATCCATCTTCGGATTCTTCCACGGATTGTACCATTGCATTATTTACGATATCTACGCCACGTTTTTTGAGAATCATCTTCAAGTTTTGGCTGATTTCGCGATCCATGTTCGGCAAAATGTGTGGCATCCCTTCAATGATACTCACCTTGGTCCCCAAGTAGGAGAATGCATTGGCAAATTCCACACCGATAACGCCACCGCCGATGATAGCGAGAGATTCAGGTTGTTCTCTCAATTGGAACAATTCATCACTGGAAATCACATGGTCAAGATCCATCCCCGGAATGCGCAAGCTTACCGGCTTAGAACCCATCGCAAGAATCACATTGTCAGCTTGATAAACGCTCACATTGCCTTCTTGATCGGTTACGTGTACTTCCTTTTCGGCATGCAGTACGCCCTTGCCGCGAAGGAGAGTAACACCGTTGCCCTTAAAGAGACCTTCTACCCCGCCAACGAGCTGCGCGGTGGTGTCTTCTTTATAGGATACAATCTTTTCATAGTCAAAATGTACATTTTCAGCAAATATGCCAAACTTTTCGCTGTCTTTCATTTCTTCGTAGAGTGTTGCAGCGTGAATCATCGCCTTGGCAGGGATGCAACCACGGTTGAGGCAGGTGCCACCAACCTCGCGTGCTTCCACTACAGCAGTATTCAAGCCTAATTTTGCCGCTTTAATGGCTGCCACATAGCCGCCGGGACCGGCACCAATCACAATTAAATCAAAATGGTTTTCCACTTTTATTTCCTCCCTGCACGTCCTAACATTCCACAGTCAACAGCCAGTCACTCAGGTCATTGCGCGCCGCTTCTTCTTTTTCGCCATGTACGACAAGTGCCTTCACCGCACTCGCCAAAGCTTCATTATTGTAGCGTTTTCCCAACAGCGCCGGTGCCAACTGATCGACAAAATCCGGTATCAGCGCATCAGAATATACTTGCGCATCACTAATCATGCCGTCTTCAACCTGAACTTCCAAGTCCACGCGCCCCCAGGCAAAACGGTTGCCCAATGAGCGGTCAAAGCGGAATTTTCTCCCATAATTCCAGGCCCATTCTTCATATTGTGATACCAGCGCATTCCATTCATCGCTAGGCACATCATCAACGCTCATGCGCCCCGGCTCCCCTTCATAGACACGCGCAAATGCATCACACAGCGCTTTTTTGAGTGTCACTACATCAAGCTCCGGCATCACGTCTACCAAATTGGTAACACGTGATTTCACAGAAGCCACACCCTTACTTTGCAGCTTGTCCTTTGAAACATTCAAAAATCGCGGCATTTGATTCATATCCACATTCAACAGTAACGTCCCGTGTTGGTAACAGCGTCCTTTATGGTCATAAAATGCATTACCTGAAATTTTGCGACCATCTACCAAAATGTCATTACGTCCGCTCTTTTCGGCTACAATGCCAAGCGCCGCCAATGCATTCAAAATTACATCTGTTTGCTTGCTAACATCATAGTTTTCGCTTTGGGCAAGAAACGTGAAGTTCAAGTTGCCCAAATCGTGGTAGACCGCACCACCGCCGGAGAGACGACGGGCGAGATGCCCGCCGTCCGCTTCGAGGGTAGTAATGTTGCATTCTTTCCAAGCGTTTTGATTCTTGCCAATAACCACCGTATGTTGGTTTTGCCACAAGTAAAGGATTACCTCATCGGCAGCAACATGGTTCAAAAGCCATTCTTCTAAGGCAAGATTTTCATAAGGACTGGTGCTAATACCTTCAATCACTGTCAATCGCTTACTCATTGCACATTTCCTCGCAATTATTAATTCTTAGTTTTCAAATTCGTATTTCAATACCGGATGACGTGCAGCGCCAACTTCATCCAAGCGACCGATAGGGGTGGTCACCGGTGCAGCGTGCAATACTTCGGCATCGTTTTGTGCCAACTCATACAAATCACGGAATACGGCAATGGCTTCCTCCAAGGTTTCACGGGATTCCGTTTCGGTTGGTTCAACCATCAATGCTTCGTGAACGATGAGTGGGAAGTACATTGTTGGTGGGTGGATTTGATTATCCAACAGACCCTTTGCAATATCAAGCGCACTTACGCCGGTATCTTTCTTGAGCGCAGAAAGATCCATAACAAATTCGTGCATGCAGGTTTCGTCATAAGCCATTTGATAGAGGTCCTTCAATGCCACACGCATGTAGTTGGCATTGAGCACTGCATTGGCACTGGCTTCCTTGATGCCTTCTGCACCGAGGGTAGCAATGTAAGCAAGCGCACGTACAACAACCAAGAAGTTGCCATAGAAGCTCTTGAGTTCGCCAACACTGTGTTCAGGTTTTACCATGTGAAGGTTGCCTACTTCGCCTTCAACGAGAACATTTGGCAAGTATTCAGCCAACATAGATTTGCAGCCAACAGGGCCGGAACCAGGGCCACCACCGCCGTGAGGGGTAGAGAAGGTTTTGTGAAGGTTCAAGTGAACCACGTCAAAGCCCATATCCCCAGGACGTGCTTGCCCCATAATCGCATTTAAGTTTGCACCGTCGTAGTAGCAAAGGCCGCCACATTCATGCACCATATTCGTGATAGCGCTGATGTTTTGGTCGAACAAGCCAACAGTGTTAGGGTTGGTAAGCATCAAGCCTGCGACTTCATCATCACATACAGCCGCAAGCTTTTCTAAGTCAACGCAACCATCCGGACCGGATTCTACATTGATAATTTTGAAACCGCACATGGATGCGCTGGCTGGGTTGGTGCCGTGCGCAGAGTCAGGTACGATAATCTTGTTACGTTTTTGGTCCCCACGAGCATGATGATAAGCCTTGATTAACAAAAGACCGGTAAATTCACCATGTGCACCGGCAGCCGGTTGAAGGGTCAAGCGGTCCATCCCGGTGATTTCGCAAAGGTATTTTTCCATTGTTTGAATGGCTTCCAAAGAACCTTGTACAGTGTGTTCCGGTTGCAATGGATGCACTGCGGTAAATCCTTCAAGGTTGGACATTTCTTCGTTGATGCGTGGGTTGTATTTCATGGTGCAGCTACCCAGTGGATAGAAGCCATCGTTAACGCCGTGGCATTTTTTTGCAAGTTCAGTATAGTGACGGGTAAGATCTACTTCACTGACCTCAGGCAAATGAAGCGCGCTTTGACGAGCGTCTTTTTCGCCTACTTCAACGAGTGGGACATCACAAGTCGGTAATACATCAATACCGCGACCTGCTTTGCTTTTTTCAAAAATTAACATCTCAGCGCACCTCCTTAACGATACGAATCACTGCATCCATTTCTTCTTTGGTATTCATTTCAGTGCAGCACCAGAGAATACGATGTTCATCCAATGGATACCCACCGAGAATATCTTCTGCTTCAAGAGCGGCAAGCAACTTATCTGCGCTAACATCGCTTACGGTTACAAATTCATTAAAGAACGCACCCTTGTTTTCAAGCTGCAGGCCGGCTTCTACCAAACCGTCTGCCAAGTAATGTGCCTTGGAGAGAGATTGGCCGGCTACATTCTTCAAGCCTTGTGGGCCCATGGTGGAAAGATATACGCCAACAGCCAATGCGCACAATGCTTGGTTGGAGCAAATGTTACTGGAAGCTTTTTCACGACGGATGTGTTGTTCACGAGCTTGCAAGGTAAGAACATAACCCACATTGCCGTTGTCATCAGCAGTTTGACCAACAATACGGCCAGGAAGCTGACGCATCATCTTTTGAGTGGATGCCATAAAGCCGAGGTATGGACCACCGAAGCCAAGTGGCAAACCGAGTGGTTGCCCTTCACCGACAGCAATATCCGCACCATATTCGCGAGGCGTTTTCATTACACCGAGAGTCATTGGGTTCACGCCCATAATGAACTTCGCACCGGCTGCATGTGCAGCTTCGCCGATTGCTTCAGCGTCTTCGATATTCCCAAAGAAGTTTGGTTGTTGAATATAGACACTGGCAGTATTATCATCGAGAGCAGCCTTCAATGCATCCATATCGGTCATGCCATCCTTTGGTGGAATGATAACCACTTCCATATTGTTCCCAAAGGTATAGGTTTTGATGGTTTCAAGCACATAAGGATTTGCTGCACCACTTACAACAGCCTTCTTTTGCTTTCTGCCATAGCACATAGAAAGTGCCTCAGCAGCAGCGCTTGCGCCGTCATACACAGAAGCATTACTTACATCCATGCCGGTAAGTTCACAAATGAGCGTTTGATATTCAAAAATGGATTGCAAAATCCCTTGACTGATTTCTGCTTGATAAGGGGTGTATGCAGTTTGCAAGCTTTCCTTGGAAAGCACACTCTTTACCATAGATGGCACATAGTGATTGTAAGCGCCTGCCCCTCTGAAGATATGAGGGAACACTTTGTTTTTGTCCGCCATTGCGGAAACGAAACGACGAGTTTCAAGCTCGCTCTTGCCGGCCGGAAGCTTTAACGCTTCTTTGAGTTTTAACTCATCCGGAATGATTTTGAACATATCATCGAAAGATTCATAGCCACAAGCATGAAGCATTTCAAGACGTTCTTCATTAGTATTTGGCACATAGCTGCCCATAATGATATCACCTTCCTCTGCGACTTTATGCAATATGAGATGAAATTTAATGCTATTATTCGAGACCTTCTACAAAAGCCTTGTATGCAGCAGCATCCATGAGGTCGCCTTCGCCGCTGAAGCCACTAACCTTAACGAACCAAGCATCGTAAGCGCCTTCGTTGATTTTTTCTGGGGAATCGAGCAATTCTTCATTGATTTCAGCAACAGTACCGTCAACTGGGCTTAATACGTCACTAACAGCCTTAACAGATTCAACGTCAGCAAAAGCTTCGCCGGCAACCATTTCGTCGCCTTCTTCCGGAAGGTTAACAAATACGAGGTCGCCCAATTCGTTTTGTGCATAGTCGGTGATACCAACAAGTGCAACGTCGCCTTCTACCAATACCCATTCATGATCTTCGCTGTACAATAAACCTTCTCTAAATTCCATATTAAACGTCCTTTCTTATTCTAATCCCTATTATTTTCTATTATATATGTACCAACCTTTTCAAACGCTTACTTTGCACGCTTGTAGAAAGGTAAGCCAACAACTTCAGCAGCCACACGACGGCCACGAACAACAACTTCCACGCTATCGCCCACTTGCAAACGACCCTTTTCAGTCAAAGCCATTGCAACAGGGTGACCCAAGAATGGGCAGTGCGTACCGGAAGTGGTCATACCAACTTTTTCATCGCCAACATAAACTTCTTGTGCTTCACGGATAATCCCGCGACCGGTTACCTTAAGGCCAACACGTTCGCGTGCAGCAGGTGCTTCCAAAGCAGCCTTGCCGATGAAATCATCCTTGTTCATCTTTACAGCAAAACCCAAACCGGTTTCGAGTGGGGAAACAGTTTCATCCATTTCATGACCATAGAGTGGCATCCCAGCTTCCATACGAAGGGTGTCACGAGCGCCCAACCCGCATGGGAGCAAACCGTCTTCAGCGCCGGCTTCCATAATTTTGTTCCAAAGTTCAACAACCTTATCAGCTGCAACATAAAGTTCTACACCGTCTTCACCGGTATAGCCGGTCTTGGAAACCACGCAAGGAATCCCTGCAACAACCCCACCAAATACAGCATGGTAATATTTTGCAGGAATGTCTTCTTCTGCAGTCGTCTTGCGCAAGATATCCATGGCCTTAGGCCCTTGAAGTGCCAATTGACCCCATTCGTCGCTCACATTGGTAAAGGTTGCATCGCCAAATTCATGGTCTTTCATCCATTGGAAGTCTTTATCGGTATTGGATGCATTTACAACGAGGAAATAATCGTTATCTGCTTTCTTGTAAACAATCAAGTCGTCAATGCAACCGCCGTTATCATTGCAAAGTACAGTGTAACGTGCTTGACCATCCACCATGGTGTCAAAGCTATTGGTAAAAATCTTGTTCAAGTTTGCCAATGCATCAGGACCTTGCAACAAAATTTCGCCCATATGACTTACATCAAAAAGACCTGCTTGTTCACGAACAGCCATGTGTTCAGCGATTACGCCAGCCTTGTATTGAACCGGCATACTAAACCCACCAAAAGGAACAATCTTGCCGCCTGCTTCAACATGTACATCATAAAGTGGTGTTTTCTTTTCCATTTTAAATGTGTCCTCCTTTAAGACAACTCTACCATGAATCAAAAAAGGGGGCTACCTTTTCTATCAATAATAATTGATAGAAAAGTAACCCCCTAAATTAGTGATGAAATTTATACTAGTTAGGTTAATTAGTCGCGAACTTCGACTTCTACAGGTTCGTCCGGAGTATCGTCTCTCTTAACCTTATTCATCTTATCGCTTTCAACCTTGCCAAAGTAACGCTTGGTTTCTTTAAGAACAACGCCGGATAAGAGAAGAACCCCGAGCAAGTTAGGAATAGCCATCAAACCGTTGAAGCTGTCGGCAATACCCCAAACAACTTCCAAGCCCCAAACGCTGCCGAGAAATACGCAAACTACATATAAGCAACGATAAGCAATGATTGCGATATGACGTGCTTTTGCGTGGTTACGGAAGAGGAATTCCCAAGTCTTTTCGCCGTAATAGCACCACCCGAGCATGGTGGACATTGCAAAGAGTACAAGACCAACGGTCAAACCATAAGCACCGATCTTACCAGGAAGCGCAAATTCAAATGCCTTCAAGGACAATACAGCACCCGCATAGTTACCGGACATCCAAATGTAATCATTGGTAGCTGGGTCAATGGTGGTCAAAATAACCAAAGCGGTCATAGTACAAATAATAAAGGTAACGATAAATACTTCAAAGATACCCCAGATACCTTGGTCAACAGGGTCTTTTGCAGAAGTTGCAGCGTGCGCCATTGGAGCAGAACCAAGACCTGCTTCGTTGGAGAATACCCCACGAGCAATACCCATTTGGATAACGGTCATGATTGCAATCCCTGCACCACCGCCGAGAATTGCTTGTGGGTTAAATGCCCCAACAAAGATGCAATAGAAAGCGTGTGGAATTTCAGTGCATTGAAGAGCAAGAATGACAATACTGAATACAATGTAGAAAATAGCCATTGCAGGAACAACTTTTTCAGTTACACGAGCGATACTCTTAATCCCGCCGATAACTACCAAGCCTACAACTACCGCAAGTATAACACCAACGATGGTTGGGCTAATACCAAAGGTATCTTGCAAGGAGCTGGAAATGGAGTTCCCTTGAACCATGTTCCCGGTACCGATACAAGCAACTGCTGCAAAGATACAGAAGCAGGTGCCCAAGAAAGTCCCGAGTGTTTTATGCTTCGCACCAACACCGTTTTTGAGGTAGTACATTGGCCCCCCAGTGTACATCCCATATTCGTTGGTTTCACGATATTTTACTGCCAATACAATTTCGGAGTATTTGGTCATCATCCCAAATACTGCGGAGCACCACATCCAGAATACTGCACCAGGACCACCGACGCCGATTGCTGTTGCAACCCCTACGATGTTACCGGTACCAATGGTAGATGCAAGCGCTGTGGTCATTGCCTGAAACGGACTGATATTGGAACCGTCAACAGCCTTTTGATCACCACGAATCGCGCCCCCGACGGTACGATTCAATACAAAACCTAAATAACGAAATTGGATAAATCCTGCGCGGAAGCTGAGGTATGCCCCAGTCCCAACCATGAGAACCAACATGATTGGCCCCCATACAAAACTATTGACCGCAGAATTTATGGACATAAATAATTCCATACAAAAACTCCTCCTGATTTTTTGGTCACTCTCAACAACTTTTTTGGACAACATCGCTGTTTTGTTTGGCCCCCCAGCCATCACAAAACATCCATCGCCATAAATGTGAGCGCTTCTATTTCGTTTTCAACTTAAAGCGCTCTTAATCACTCTTTATTAAAAGCATTTTAAATTGTCGCCTATAAACGAAAAATTCAGACTCACTTTTATGACACTATAATGCCAAAACAATGATTCAAAGTCAAGACTGTTCACTGCTCAAAGCGTCCGTTCATCGTGGATACTTGTGCATTTATTGTCTTTTTGCAATTTTGTGATAATTTTACAGCTGTCCATTACCCATAATTTTCGCTTTGTGGTGCGGTTTTTGACCACTGGCCTTTTATCTAAACTATCAGATAATTCTCACTGAGTAACCACTTTTATCCATAATAAGCAATTCTTATGTGTTGTATCATGGTCATTATACTTCCATTTTTCAACCAATTTTTCATCGACTTAATCTGACTTTTTAATCGCTCATTACTTATAAAAGCCACGTATAAAAGACAATTACGCTCTTATTCTTCTATATTATCGGTCCTTTTCTATGACAATCGATCTTTTTTCTTGCTTTCGCAGTCTTATTTTCGAATCACTATTATTATAGCTCTTTTATTTGCAGCTTAACTAGAAGGATATAGACCGTCTTTGCTGGCTGATTGACGCTTTTCTTTCTATAATAATGACTTCTTACACCAACACATTCCGAGACGCCTAATCATTTTTCACAAGCAGTAAACATTATACTGAACACAAAAAAGTCGCCCTCGACTTTCAGCGAGAGCGACTTGCTTTCATATAATGATATTCTTTTATTCGTAATGAACCTTGGTTTTATTTCTTTGGAAATAAGATTTGGTTTCCTTAATAACTACGCCGGAGAGCAAGATTAAACCAACCAAGTTAGGCAATGCCATTGCTGCGTTCAAGGTATCAGCTACGGACCAAACGAATTCCAAACCACCAACTGCACCGATGTATACGGCGATGATGAAGCAGATACGATAGATAAGGATTACAGTCTTTCTGGTCTTTTCATTGTTACGGAAGAGATATTCCCATGCTTTTTCACCGTAGTAGGACCACCCAACCATGGTGGAGAATGCAAATAGTAACAATGCAACCGTTAAGAACATGGAGCCCCAGTTCCCAGGAAGTGCATATTCAAAGGCCTTCGCAGTCAATGCAGCGCCATTGTAATCGCCAGTCTGCCACAAGAGCTTACCGGATGCAGGATCTTGAGCAGTCAAGATAACCAATGCAGTCATAGAGCAAACGAGAATGGTATCTACAAATACTTCGAAAATCCCCCACAAACCTTGTTCTACAGGTTCATCGGTAGAAGATGCTGCGTGAGCGATTGGTGCAGAACCAAGACCTGCTTCGTTGGAGAATACCCCACGAGCAATCCCCATTTGAATCGCTACCATAATCCCAACACCGGCGCCACCACCGAGTACAGCTTCCGGATTGAAAGCACCTACAAAAATTGCTTGGAATGCAACCGGAATATATTCAGCATTTAAGATAAGAATCACAAGTGCAAAAATCAGATAGAACAATGCCATAATAGGCACGCACATTTCAGTTACTTTTGCAATAGAGTTAATCCCACCGAGAATAACGATTGCTACAAGAATAGCAAGAACGATACCGGTAATATTTGGTGCTACACCGAAGGTACTTTGCATGGAACCTGCAATGGAGTTCCCTTGAGTCATGTTACCAATACCAAAGCAAGCAAGTGCAGCAAAAACTGCGAACACTGCTGCTACAACAGTACCGAGGGTTTTGTATTTTGCACCAACACCATTTTTGATGTAGTACATTGGCCCCCCAACATACATTCCGTCTTCATTGGTTTCACGATACTTAACAGCCAATACGATTTCGGAGAATTTGGTCATCATACCGAGTAATGCAGAAATCCACATCCAGAATACCGCCCCCGGGCCCCCGATAGTAATTGCAGTTGCTACCCCTACAATATTACCGGTCCCTACGGTAGATGCCAACGCAGTGGATACTGCTTGGAATGGACTAATATTGTGACCTTGAGAGTCGCGCTGTGTCCCTTTGAACAAGCCGCCGATGGTACGTTTTAATACAAAACCGAAATGACGGAATTGTATGAAGCCACCACGTACGCTAAGATACAAGCCGGTCCCTACGAGGATGATCAACATAATCGGTCCCCATAAAAAGCCGTTAATCGCGCTGTTAATACTCATAAATGTTTCCATTGGGAAGTCCCCCTTTTCCTGTTTTTTTGCAAAACCCCGTTTTTCTTTCCCGTATCACATAAATAATGATTGCTTTTCATCTTTCCCAAAACTCCATCGCCAAATGAATTATCTTTGAGAAAGGATGTTTTTTGAAACTGGTTTTTTACTATGGCATTATCATGCCAGAACGCTATGTCTATGTCAAGGGGATTTAAGTCTATTATTTGCGCACTAATAGTTCGAACATTCCTAATGTTATATTAAATATAATTTTATACATCTACAAACAGATAAAGATTACACAAAAAACGGCTTTATATCGTGTTTATAGAAGCTATTTTATTCAACAAAAAAATGCTCCCGCAAGAGTCATGTTTCAAAAACATCGTCTCTTACGGGAGCATTATCAAATCTTATACTTATACTTTGGGATGCACTTATACATTAGATTATGCTTGAACACCCAACTTTGCATATTTCATAAAGAAGTTCTTAATCAAAGTGTTACGGCTAATAACACCAATCAATTCGCCATCGCGTACAACCGGCATATTTTTAAGTTTCTTGCGGTCCATATATTGTGCAACTTCACGCAAATTATCATTATATTCAGCAGCACGTACATTGCGAGTAGCGCAATTCATTACAGATTCATTAGCTACAGCATTAGCAGCCTTTTCCAAAGCTTCAACGTCCATATCAGACCAGTGTTTAAAGAAGATAATCCCTTGTGCACCTGCTCTGTAAAGAATGTAGTGGATGATATCGCCGTCAGACAAGAAAGCAACAACCTTCTTATTTTCGTCTACGATTGGGAAACCACCTACACGATATTCAGTAAAAGCATCTACAGCTTCGCCGATGGTAGCGGTGTTCTTCAAGTACTTCACATCTTTAATCATAACATCTTCAATGGATACTTTATCTAAACTTAATTCACTCATTATAGGCCCCTCCAGATATTTGTGATTTGATATTGCATATCTCTAAACACTGTTTTAAAAATTACCCCTTTCGAGCGGAAGGGGTAGCTCAGATTCCAGAAATTATTTATTAAAGACCACTGAAACCTTCAACGCATACAGCGTCCGGATCAGCGAGATAATCTTTGAACAAACCGTTGATGATATCGTTACGGGTAATCATACCAACTAACTTACCATTTTCAACAACTGGAACGTGTTTTAAATGTTTCTTTTGAATGAGTTGAGATACTTGTCTAACAGTATCAGTGGATTCAACAGTAATTACATGGTGGGTAGCTGCAGCATATGCCTTGTCATCCACACAATGTCTCAAATAGGAACCGAAGCAGTCTACTTGGTACCAAGCTCTGATGTTGTTGTATTGGTTGTTACGACGGCGAACGTTACGTACAACATAGTCAACAATATCCCCATCGGACAAGAAACCGGTCAAAATACCGTTACCGTCCACCAATGGAAGGCAACCAACTTTTTTACCTGCAAAGATTTCTACTGCTTCACCAATAGTTGCTTCATCACTTAAAGTAATAATGTCTTTAAGCATTACGTCTTTTACTAATACAGCCATTTTGAGTTCCTCCTCAAATTTTTATTTTTCTGCCAGATACTAATATTGCATATTCGCATATTACTTACCGCTTATCTTATGGCTACAGTATAACACACTGAATTAAAACTGTCTACATATCAGATAAATTCTTTTTATGTTTTTTATCAGCCGTTCTTTGCAACACAAAAAACGTTTCATTTTCAGCTTGCAATTACTTCAACCAATCGATAGCCTCTTGCCAATTCATAAAAGCGACGTCTGCATTCTTGATAATATGATTCCATTCCTTTTCAGAGTGGTTTTCATCATAGATAGCAGCAATCTTCAGACCGGCACCTTTGGCGCCGAACACCCCTTCAATACCGTCATTAAACGCCCAAAGATTAGGACCTGCCAAACGTTCCACGCCCATTGCAAAAAGCTTGGAATCGCCGCCCGGCAGTCGCTTGTCCCAACCGCTCACAATACCGGCAATATCATGCTCAATACCCGCATGTTCAAACAAGGTGCGGCAAACCTCCGCATCATGAATACTGGTTGCAAGCACCTTAATGCCACGGGATTTTGCCAAAACCAAGAATTCTTTGACACCCGGTTTCGCTTGTCCTTCCGTGTGATAGTACCATTCCAATTCCGCTTCTAATTCGTCAACTACTTGGCCAACACCAAAAGTCCCGGAATAGTTATGCTTCACATACCCCACACTTTCAGGCATTGTCTTTTCAGACAAAATAACTGCTAAGTCGCCCCCCGGGCGATAACCATGCGCACGCAAATACCCAGGCACCAAATCTTGATAAAATGCCAATGTATCCGTCAATGTACCGTCAACGTCTGCTAAAATCCCTTCAATGTTTTTATCGCCATTGACAATGATATTCACTTTTGACGCCAAACGTTTAGTTGCAAGACTTGGGTTCCCATACATATACAATGCATTAATCACCGCAATCCCGCTAATACCGGTCCCAGCCAAAATCGCAGCATTACTTTCATCAACACCGCCAATGCCTACAACCGGAATTTCCACCGCCGCACAAATCGCTTTTAAATCATCGCGGCTGGTGATACTGGAATCCTTACTTTGACTATGGAAGAGAGCGCCTACACCAAGGTAATCCGCCCCATCGGAAACAGCTTTCTTTGCTTGTTCCATGGTTTTTGCAGTTACCCCAACAATCTTATCCGCACCCAGACGAGCACGTGCTTGTGCAGCAGCTTCATCATCTTGTCCGACATGAACACCATCGGCATCAATAGCAATCGCCAAATCCACATCGTCATTGATAATAAACGGTACATTGTATTTTTTGCATAACGCCTTTAATGCATCAACATCATTACGCGCCTTTTCGTGTTTATCACGATATTGCAAAATCGTCGCCCCGTTCGCCAAGATTGCTTCGGTTCGTTCCAATAACTCCTTTCCCTGATAATGATCGCAATCAGTAATTGCGTATAACAGTAACTGATTCTTATCCATCATCTAAACTGCGCCTCCATTATCTGAATTCTCTGAAGCAATAATAACACACATTGCGGTTTGGGTGAACACGCTTCAGAAATATTCTAGTTCATTTATTATTATAATTTCTTTTATTTATGATATAGACCATTATTTATCAACGTAATCGGTTACAACTTATAACTTTAACAATTTCTTTTTTCAAATTTAAATCAAATATATTTGCATTTATATTATTACGCTTTGAAACGGTTGGAAAATGACTTCTTTCACCTTCTTCTATTCGCTATTCCGCAATTTTACAACCTCTTTATTTTCGTGTTTAAAAGTGGACAACCAAATACTCCACTTATACTTTGTCCTGTCCAAATACTCAAAATCAGAGCCTCATAAAACGCATCTAATGATTCGGCTATGCTAAAGCAACACTTATATCCATACATTTGTGAGATTTTACATCACAAGAAATGTCTAAACAATACATTCCACAGTGTAGTAACACTAAAAATCCTAGATATTGTCTTCTCTATGAAAAATACCCTTTAATTTAGGGCGTTCTATTTGTGAGGTCGTACTGTCATTGTACGCTAACCATTATCTTGCTACAAGGCAATTAAAGCATTTTCTGATTTTCTTGCTATATTTAAGTTCGCAGTGATGCATGATTTCCACAACTGTGTATTTCTTCCCGTATGTGCACGGATTTTAACGCATAAGTGATCACTGTCTTTACTGGATTCTAGCAAAGATTGTTTCTCTAATAGTCGTGCGCTTTATTTTTTTCTTTGTATAAACCGAATACATATTATTTCTTCCTTTTTCATTTTTATATTGTTTTTATGTTTAACATTTCCCTTAATAGTCTTCTATAATCATTTATTTTTAATTATACGCACAAAAAAAGCCTTCATCGAAAGATGAAGGCTACCAGGGGCACTAGGATTCGAACCCAGGACCTGCGGTTTTGGAGACCGTTATTCTACCAGCTGAACTATACCCCTATACAAAGGACAAGGTCATTGACCTTGTCCTATACTCCCCGAACTGGGCTCGAACCAGTGACATCATGATTAACAGTCATGCGCTCTACCGACTGA
>OLRJ01000208.1_pt1 | contig 60529 bp, 53 predicted proteins | sample 1672741 | NCBI WGS metagenome assembly OLRJ01 (sample SAMEA3136719, study PRJEB25190) | human gut metagenome | biome: human gut; feature: human-associated habitat; material: faeces | place: Austria | collected 2013 | reverse complement strand
TGGTGGACGGACAGGATATTTTCTCCCTGAAGGAGGAAGCGCTGACCATCTTCCGTCGCAGGAAAATCGGCTTTGTGTTCCAAGCATATAATCTTGTTCCGGTGCTGAATGTGTATGAAAATATTGTTCTACCCATTGAGCTGGACGGTGGCAAGGTCAATAAGGATTTCGTACAGCAGATTGTACAGACACTTGGGCTGGATGATCGTCTGGATGCGCTGCCCAATCAGCTCTCAGGCGGTCAACAGCAGCGGGTAGCCATTGCCCGTGCGCTGGCGGCAGCACCCGCTATCATTCTGGCAGATGAACCCACCGGCAATCTGGATTCCAAAACCAGCCAGGATGTATTGAGCCTTTTGAAAGTCACCAGTCAAAAGTTCGCCCAGACAATCGTAATGATCACTCACAACGAAGAAATTGCGCAGATGGCAGACCGCATTATCCGTATCGAAGATGGTCGGATCGTCTCCCAGAACTAACGGGAGGTGGCTACGATGAATGTCAAAAACAGAAAATGTATTCGAAAGCTCAGCTTAAAATCTCTTTATGCGAACCGTCGCCGCAATCTGATCGCTATTTTTGCCATTGCGCTGACAACGCTGCTATTTACGTCCATGTTCACCATTGTCTTGTCGTTGAACGCCAGTTATGAAACCTACCAGTTTCGGCAGGTAGGCGGCTATGCGCACGGTACCTTTAAAGATGTTTCCCCCGAGCAGGCGGAACGTATCGCTGCCCACCCAAAGGTGAAGGCTGCGGGGGCACGGAAGGTGATCGGCATCACTGTGGATGGTGTCTTTTCCAAAACGCCTGCAGAGATCAGCTACATGGATGCCAACTGCACCAAATGGAGCTATGCCACCCCCACTACCGGGCGGATGCCCGAACAAGGCAAAGAAGTTGCCATGGATACGGCAGCATTGCAGCTGCTTGGCGTAACGCCGGAGCTGGGCACAACAGTCACAGTTTCCTATTCCGTCACAGATAAGGATCAAACCGCCTTTACTGTAACAGATACATTTACGCTGGTAGGCTATTGGGACTATGATGATTTGATGCCTGTTCACTACATCAATATCAGTAAGGACTACGCCAATGCCATCGAAACGCAGGCCATAGAAAGCGGTCTGAATCCCTTCCGCACCGACTTGAATGTGATGCTGGCCTCAAGTGCAAATATTCAAGCGCAAATGGAGCAGATCGATACCGATTTGGGCTACACCTGGGACAGCTATACCGATCCTAACAGCGTCCGAATTGGCGTTAACTGGGGATATACCTCTTCCCAGCTGGAGTCGCAGCTTGACCCAACGTTAATCATTGCCGTTGCCGCTTTTTTGCTACTGATAATTCTTACCGGATATCTCATTATCTATAACATTTTTCAAATCTCTGTCACCGGAGACATCCGGTTTTACGGACTGCTAAAAACAATCGGCACAACACCCCGACAGCTCAAACGCATTATTCGTGGGCAGGCACTGCTTCTATGTATCATAGGCATTCCTATAGGGCTACTACTGGGCTATGGCATTGGCGCTGTTCTTGTACCTATTGTTCTAAAAACGACCCTATTAGGAACCAGCGCCTCCACCCTCAGTGCCTCTCCGGTAATCTTCCTTGGTTCCGCGCTATTTGCCTTGCTGACAGTGCTCTTATCCTGCGCTAAGCCCGGTAAAATGGCCGCTAAGGTCTCTCCGGTGGAAGCCGTCAAATACACCGATGTCGTTCTATCAAAGAAAAAGCATCGCACTACCCGAGGCGCCAAGCTTCATCAAATGGCTTTCGCCAATCTGGGACGAAACAAGAAAAAGACCGTGCTTGTCGTGCTATCTCTGGCATTGTCGGTGACGCTGTTCAATGCACTCTGTGCCTTTGTGGGTGGCTTTAGTATGGAGAAATATGTATCAACCCTGACCTGTGCCGATTTTATTGTCAGCACCCCCGACTATTTCCGTTTCGACACAAATGCAGATGAATTCATCACGCCAAATCAAATCAAGGAAATCGCCGCAAACACGAAAGCCAGCCTTTCCGGCACGGCATATGCGGAGCGTGGAGTCAGCTACCTGTGGATGACGGAGGATGCGTTGCGCCAAGACTATGCAAGGTATGAAAGCGCCGAACAGTTGGACAGCCATATGAGCCGCATGGAGCACCGGGGCAATCGGGTGATGGGCGATACCCAAATTGAGGCACTGGATGCTAGCTTGTTTGACAAGCTTCAGGTATTCGAGGGCGATATTTCCCCGATGCTTGAGCCGGACAATCACGCCATTGCCATTGCGGTTTCTCTTGATGACTATGGCAATCTGCCCAATCCCGACTACTATCCCAAAGTCGGTGACACTGTCACTGTCACCTATGCGGATGACGAGCAATACATCGACTACCGCACCGGGGAGCTATGCAATGCAGACACGCCGGAAGAATACTGTCAACCAAAGCTGTATGGCGCACGAGATGTAACATACACCGTCTGTGCCTTGGTGGAACTCCCCTATGCCATGAGCTACCGTTATGATGGCATTGGCTATAATGTGGTTCTATCTGTGGATGTTGCTCGGCGAGACAGTAGCGGATCGGTTATTCCGATGCTCTATCTGTTTGATACGGCAAATGACACTGACGAAGGCGCAGCAGAACAATATCTGTCTACGCTCACCGCGGATGCGTTTTCTCCGCTGATGTATGAAAGCAAAGCCACCGCACGAGCAGCGTTTACGCAATTTCGGCAAATGTTCCTGCTGATAGGCGGTATGCTCTGTGCCATCATTGGGTTGGTGGGGCTCTTGAATTTCTTCAATGCCATGATGACCGGTATTCTTTCCCGTCGCCGGGAATTTGCCATGCTTCAAGCTGTGGGAATGACAAAGAAGCAATTGAAACGCATGCTGATTGATGAGGGTTTGTTTTACGCCATGGCTTCCGTTGCAGTAGCCTTTGTGCTGTCATTGGCATTTGGGCCTCTTTTAGGAAACATGCTGGGCAGTATGTTCTGGTTCTTTGAGTACCAATTCACCATCTTGCCTGTCCTAGCGACAATCCCGTTATTTCTCTTGCTAGGCTGGCTGATTCCTTGCATGATGTATAACGACACTGCGAAATGTAGTATTGTTGAGCAATTAAGCGACACTCAATAATAATGAGCAACCAAAATAGCCCGCGGCTAAAAAAGGCAGCGGGCTATTTTCAATCTACAAATCTATTTTCAGTTACGGTTTTGTTGCGGTTGTGAACGGTATCCGTTCAAAAGCACGTCATCCCATCGTTTTACGGACAGTAGAAGCACCATTTTCACGCAAGGCGCGGCGGTAAACCACCAACGCCACCCAAGCCGTAATAACCTCGGTCACCCAGAATGCGTGCCATACACCCACAGGCCCCAATATGCGACTCAATACAAAGGCCAGCGGAATAATGAGCACAGTATAGCGGCACAAAGAAATAACCAAAGAGGCCGTACCCTTGCCCAAGCCTTCCAAGGCACCGGATGCAGTCACGGACATGGCTGAGAAAACAAAGCCCACACTGATTAAGCGTAATGCCGTTACCCCGGTTGCAATGGTATCCGTCGATTCGGTGTAAAGGCCCATCAACCACGCCGGAGCCGCCATAAAGAGAATGGTACCAATCACCATAATCACACCTACCATAGCCAAAACCACGTTAAATATCTTTTGTACACGTTCATACTCACCGGCTCCATAGTTAAACCCAACTAGTGGACGCATGCCTTGAATAATGCCGTTGGCAGTGAGATACAAAAAGGTTTGGAGCTTGTAGTAAATCCCCAAAATGAGAATATAGACGCCGGAATAAACCGCTAATATCCCATTTAATGCGGTTATCAATACCGATGAAAGCGCCATATTGAGGGTTGCGGGAATACCCACGCCGTAAAGCCTTCCCACCAGAGCCTTTTCCCAATGCAGGCTTTGGCGGTTGATGCGAATGGACATGGGACGATAATGCGCTATCAAAAGATAGAGCAACAGGCTGGAGGTTTGGCCCAAACCTGTTGCCAGGGCAGCGCCACGAATTCCCAGTGCCGGCACCGGCCCAAGACCAAAGATAAAAATCGGATCAAGAATGATGTTCATGACACAGCCTTCAAGCAAGCAAAGCATTGACACCTTCATGCGTCCCACTGCTTGGAAGATTTTTTCGTAGGCCATGCTAAACATCACCACCATGGTAAAGGCAAAGACCATGTTGGCGTACGCCACGCCCAAATCAATAACGGTCTGTGAATCGGTGAAGCCCGCCAAAAAGTGCGGCATGCTCCAGTAAACCAAGAGCATCATCACCAACCCGTGCACAATGGCAAGCACCATCCCATCCGAAGCAGACGCACTCGCTTTTTCGCGTTTGCCAGCGCCAAGATAATAAGAAATGGCGGCATTAATGCCGATACCAAAGCCAATCCCCACCGAATTGACCAAATTTTGTACCGGAAACACCAATGAAAGTGCTGTCATGGCATCCTCACTGATGCGCGCCACAAAGTAGCTGTCAATGATATTGTACAGTGCATTGACGAGCATCGACACCACCATTGGCAACGACATCGAAATGACCAAGGAAAAGATTGGCTTTTCCCGCATAAAATTTTCACTCATCTGGACCTCCTATCGCTTTCCGTGCTTTGGCCACAAAAAAAGCCACACAGTCATCAAAAAATGGCTGTGTGGCGAAAAGGGACACGTTGGTCGGAAAAATCCACTCATAATTTTCATTGGCATGATATATGATTTCACGCACGCTGTCAAGAGGCTTAGTCGCAGAAGATAACGCCCTCATCTTCACTCATAGACGCCACGCGCGCCAAGGATTCGATACGCACACCTTGAGCACGCAAATTAGCGCCACCCGGTTGAAAGGCTTTTTCAATGGCAATCCCGCAGCCTACAAGTGTTGCGCCGGATTGCTTTACAAGGTCAATAAGCCCTGTAAGTGCCGCCCCGTTAGCAAGGAAATCATCAATAATCAACACACGGTCCTCTTCATTGAGGAAACGTTTATTCACAATAACATCATAGACACGGTCATGGGTAAAGGACGTTACCTTGGTGGTATACACATCGCCACTGATATTCTTACTTTGGCTTTTCTTTGCAAAAACAACCGGACTGTCAAATGATTGGGCAACAATAGCGGCAATGCCTATCCCTGACGCTTCGATGGTGAGAATCTTGTTCACCCCGGCACCTTCAAAGCGCTTCGCCCACTCCTTTCCCATTTCTTGAAAGAGTGCGATATCCATTTGATGATTGAGAAAGCTATCCACCTTGAGCACGTCGCTGCCACGAACAATCCCATCCTTACGGATACGAGCCTTTAAAAGTTCCATTGAATTTCCACCTTTCTACCACTAACAAAGGCCCGCAAAACGGGCCCGAAAAAACTGTTTCTATTATACAAAGAAGTACCGCACTCTGCAAGCGTTTAAGCAAAACCCATCATAGCGGTGCCCATATTATATACTAGATGCAACGCCATAGCGCCCCATAAGCAATTGGTTCGCCGATACACAGAACTACAGAAAAAGTGGAGCAAGAGAATATAGATTGCATGCACCGGCGCAATATTTGAAAAGCCGACGCTTCCGCCGACGCCCCAGTATACCGGATAATGGCTGAGCAAAAAGAGCCCTGCCGTTACAACAGAACACACCCAGCCCCAAGGCAGCAGCCCACGCAATCGTGTTTGAAGGATGCCACGAAAGAAGAGCTCCTCATTAAATACGCCAACGGTAAAAATGGCTACGCTCAGCCACGAAAGTGGCATAACGTGCAACGTATGATGGTAAATGCCCATTTGCACCGCCAAAAGACTTGCTAAGAGCACCGTTGCCAGCAAAATCCCCATGGCCATACTTTTGCCTAGGCACTGGCGATGCAATCCCAGCTCTCGCCGTCCGGAAAGCCATACCACACCCAATGCCATCCCCATATTGACGAGTGCTGTAATTAGATTGAGGCTTGCCATCAATAGCAAAGGCAAATCCGTGGTATAGAGCCATCCTTGCCCAAACAGGATGCCCATTTGCACAGAAAAAATCAGTATTGCTAAGCATGCATCTCTTTTACTATAGCCCTGCACCACTTCACGATAGGCCGCTTGCTCCCATTGCATGACTTCACCCCTTTATTATCTGATGGCGATTTAATCCCAGCGCTCGCCTTCCACCTCAATTATTTCACTCGGACTAAGCTTGTCACGTTCTGTTAGTGGTCGCAGCACTCGACACGGTGAACCGCAAGCCACTACCCCTGCCGGAATATCGCGATTCACTACACTACCGGCACCGATGACACTGCCCGCACCAATAGTCACACCCCCGCAAATTGTGCAGTTTGCGCCTATCCAGACATTGTCCTCGATTACAATCGGTGCACTTACCGCTACCCCTTCACGTCGTTGAACAGGATCAAGCGCATGCCCCGGACAGGCTAATACCGTATGCGGTGCAATCAATACGCCGTTTCCGAGATGTACCGGCGCCGTATCCAAAATGGTACAGTTATAGTTTATAAACACAAAGCCGTGGGTATGAATATTAAAGCCGTAATCACAACGAAACGTCGGCATAATGGCAAGAGGCCCCTCTACCGTACCAAAAAGCGCCTGTAAAATCTCCTGCTTTTTCGCTTCATCGTCCGGATGCAAGCGATTATATTCCCAACACAGCACCTTTGCCTTGTGTTGGCGTTCACTGACCGCACGATTTTCACGCACAGCGTAGCCTTCACCGGACTGCATATACGTTGAAATAAATTCATCTATAGAAATTGCCATATTTTAGCCTCCATTTGGGTATTAATACCATGCTCTGCCTAACAGCTTCAAATTAACGCAAAGTGCTTCCTTGCGATAATCGTTTTCTTAGCAAGCGAATTTATTTTCATTTGCCAAGCCGCGCCAACAAGGCATGACCGTTTTCTTTTAGCCACGCTTCTTGCAGCTTGTAATTTGGCAATATTTGTGCCACTTCTGACCAAAAACGCCGTGAATGGTTCATTTCCTTTCGGTGGCACAGCTCATGCACAATCACATAATCACGCACCGCCTCAGGCGCAAGCATCAACAAAGCATTGAGGCTTAAATTTCCTTCGGTGGAGCAGCTTCCCCACCGTGTGCGCTGGGTACGAATCCCCACGCGCTTTACTTCCACGCCAACCTTCGGTGCCCACTCGCTAACTCTGGCATTGAAATCTTTTTGTGCTGCCGCTTTGAGCTGTGCCAGTGCCTCAGCAGAAAGCAGCGTCCCACCATAGTTTGCCTGCGCGCGCTCCAATTGCGCGCGTTTTTTGGTAATCCACGCTTGCTTGCTTTCTACAAATTGGTGCACCGCTCTATCTCCCATTCCAAGCGGCGCACGCACCAGCAAGCTCCCATCTGCTTGCAAGACGAGTCCTATGCTCTTTCTGCGAGAACGTATAATTTTAACTACTTCCATTAATAGTTCACCGGTAAATTCGTCAGCCAATTTCTAAAATCTGTACGCGTGCCGGCTGTTGACGTCCCGCCGCTTCGTACATTGTAAGCCTTGGTCACATAGGCATCGGTCAAGCTTTTAATGGCCTTCACACCGCCTTCGGTGCCACTGTCATCTGCATCATAGCTGCACACCGGAATAAGGGTCATGTTTTTCAGATCTGCACTTTCCAAAAAGGTGCACACCGGCATTGGCAACCCACCCCACCAATTTGGATAGATGAGAATCACCGTGCCGTAATCATCCATATCCGGCACTTCATCACGCAAGGCCGGACGCACGCCGTCAAGCTGCTCCTGCTTGGCTTGCGCATAAACCTTTTCTTCATCGGCAGGATACGGTTTGTCTGCCACGATTTTATACAAATCGCCGTTACTCACATCCATCGCCACCTTGGCAAGTAAATTGGTGTCCCCGTTTACGCCTGCATTCGTCTTATTGAGCGTGGCCGTGGTAATTACATCCACATCCTTCGCCCACGGTGCATTGTCATACAAGCTAAAAACCGCCACCAACGTTTTACTTGCTTCCTCTTCATTGCCGGCTTCTTCTGTCGCACTTATTGGCGCGCTCACAGACTCCGCCGGTGTTTCATTGCTCCCACAGGCACACAAGCCCACGGCAAGCACCGCCAACAGCACAATCACCCTCCACTGCTTCTTCATTTACCGAACCTCCTTGTACAGTCATTGTGTGAAAAAATTATACTCCATTTATCCCAAGAGTGGCAATCTACTGTGACAAAATCACAGACAATGCGCACGGCATTTAGTATCATACAACCATCACATCAAGGAGGTCACACCATGAAACCCACACCCATTCGCCGAAAAGCACACATTGACCAAAGCCACTGCGTTACCTGTGGCTCTTGCCTAAAGGTTTGCTCACGCAGCGCCCTACAAATCTCGCACGGTATCACAGCCACCGTCAATGAATCACGCTGTGTCGGATGTGGCCTCTGTGCCAAGGAATGTCCCGCCTCTGTCATTACCGTAAAGGAGGTGTCCGCATGACAAACAGCAAGCATTGGTATGATTATCTTTGGATTGCATCCCTCACCTATCTCACCCTCGGATTCTTTAACATTCTCTTTGCCTGGTTGGGGCTTATTTGCTTCTTGGTTCCACTCATCATTGCCATCTCGCAAGGTACCAAAGGCTACTGCAATCGTTACTGCGGTCGCGGTCAACTCTTCGGGCTTTTGGGCGGTCGCTTCGGATTAAGTCGCAAGCATGACATCCCCCATTGGATGAAAAGCAAGGGCTTTCGCTACGGCTTTTTGATTTTCTTCTTTGCCATGTTCTTTCAAATGCTTTGGGCAACCGCCTTGGTATTTGCCGGTGCCACCAATCTCTCTCAGGTCGTAATACTCCTCTGGACCTTCAAGCTTCCCTGGCAATGGGCTTACCACGGCACCCTCTTTTCAGCCGGTGTGGCACAATTTGCCTTTGGCTTTTACAGTGTCATGCTCACCTCCACTGTTTTGGGCTTCATCACCATGATTGCCTACAAACCCCGCAGCTGGTGCGTCTACTGCCCAATGGGCACCATGACCCAACTCATTTGCAAAGCCAAAAATCCAACCTAACAAACACGCCTCAACAACCAAAAAAGGTCGTTCTCAACACACTCGTTGAAAACGACCTTTTTATTTTAAGTAACTTAAGCAGCAAAGCAAATATTCAACAACGGCATCATTAGCAAGAGTACAATCAACGCCGCACCAAGGAATAAGAGCCCAAACAGGTACGCATCCTTTGCAACCATGTACTTATGACCAAATACCATCCCTGCCATCATACTGCCGGCAGGTGTTACGTATGCGCACATCAAGGAGCAATAGATTAAGAACCAGCATACATATGGATTCCCACCCATGGAAATGACAATTGGAACAATAATCGGAATGAAAATGGCCCCCATAACAACGTTATGCATAAACTGGGTAATCACTGCCATTACCAACATAGCAACAATGATCAGCACCGTCACATCCAGCTTGGTTAACGCCGGTGCCAAAAAGCCGGTAATGGTTGCTGTAACCCCGGTTTTTTCGGATTCCATGGCTTCTGCTAATGGATAGGTTACTGCCAACAGCATCAACATGGCCCAAGGCAGGTTATTGAAGCAATTCATCAGGTTAACAACCGGTTTGCCATTATCTCTGCGCCAAATAAGGAAAATGGTCATGTAGATAACGGTCCAACCGATAACCCCCAAGCTATTGCAGAAGGCTGCGCCCGGAAGGGTAGGAATAATAGCAGGAATCATCAATACCGCAAAATAGAATAACAGTAAAATAAAGCCGACCTTTTGATACTTGTTCATCTTGTAGTTGCCATATTCTTTGCATAAGTCGGCGGTGGTGGTATAGTTTTTAGCATCAACCTTCAAAATAAATCTACTAACAAGAAGCATCAATGCACTGGTAGCAATGATATAAACCATCCCACAAAGCATCATCGGACCGGTTGGAATAACCAGCTTGGTTGCTTGTGTTAAAAAGCCACCATACAATAATACACTACCGTAGAAAGGCACCATCGCCGGTGCTGTCATTGCAATGTACACAATGAAAGCTATCAGCATATTCAACACTCTTGAGCCGGACTTGTAGCCATTGATTTCACCGATTTTAATGGCAATCGTCCACATCAAGAACACAGCCGCCATCCCACCGTTGAAAAGCCCCATGAGGAAAGAGGTGGTACAAATTGCTACAATCAATAACCATGGTCTGCCGATGAAAATTTTTCTGCTTAAAATCCAATAAGCAATCCCATCGGAAATACCGATTTCATTTAATGCGATTGCAAATGCCGCCGGAAGCAATACCATGAGGAAGGTGGCATTCCCAAACCCGGATGCAAATGCTTCGGTTGCTGAGCAATAGCCTGTTACTGTCAATAAGGCAAACCCGGCAAAGCTTACCCACAATAAATCAATAAAAATCCAGCCGTAAACAATTCCTAAAAATACACCCAGTACTCTCATACCCACATCTGTAATTTGACCAAACGCAGGCATATTCCACACAGCAATGATAATCGCAAACATGATGACAATATGCATGTACATCTTTTTATTTTTTGCGCTGCAGTACTCATGAATAACATCTCCTTTTAAAGCGGGAGAACAAATCCGCAAAGAATTTGTTCTCCCACGCCTCATTTGTCGAATGTTTAGTCTTCAAAAATTTGATAAACCGGTGCCCCTTCGCATTGCGCCGGCATTCTCAAACCGAGCAACGTTGCAATGGTTGGGGTCACGTCGTAGGTACGAATTACACGATCTGTCACATAATCTGCCTTAATGCCGGGGCCTGCAGCAATGAAAATCGGTGATACAGAGGTGTGGTTGGCACCGTGGAAGGTTGACAAAGAATCCCCATGCAAGCGGTTAAAGCCTTCTTCCAAGAAATAAATAATATCGCCACATTCGTCGCCGTTCATCCCAATAATTTCAGCTTCCTTGTTTCTGATTGCCAGAGAAACAACACGTTTGCCGTTTTTGTCACGATAATTGTAGAGGTCACTGATAATTTGTGTTTCCAAATCGTATTGGTCTTCCGGTTTTACAATGCCGTGTTCATTGCGACCGATGATATTCAGATTGATATGGTTCCCACGATTGGCGACTGCACGGGTTTTTGAATAGTCGATATCACGCAGCTCGTTGCCATTTTCATCTTTCTTCAATACGGTATACCCTAATTCTTCGAGCACACGCACATTGCAGCCAAAGCCATCGCCAAGCAGTGGAATGTCATCCTCCGGTGGCACCAACAAACCGTGGTCGGAGATAACCAAGATGGTCCAGCCTTCGTCCAAATAATGCAGGAAGGCGCCAATATAACGGTCAGTTTGGCGATATACCCATTCCATGGCTTCCTGATACAATGCGCCATTATTCCCAATCGCTGCACGGTCCTTGCTTAAATACCAGAACAAGTGACCGCAAGCGTCGACATTGTGCAGATGTGAAAATACAACATCGTAGTTTTCATGGTCAATGAGATAATTCATGGCATCGGCTTGCCACTTGGAATAAACATCCCAGCATGGCAACAAGCAGGTTTTTACCAAGCTTTCATTGCGCGCATCTGCCATGGAGGTGCAAGGCACCGGCCCAACGTTTTCAATCACGGTTTTCTTCAATGCCGCCGGATGCCAGAGCACATCCTTGTAAATATCCTTCGCCGGCCCAATCCAAACGCGCACTTCGCTGCCATCTTCAGCCAAGCTCAACAAGCGCATCGGACGATTGGTTTTAATCTTGCTTTCATCAATAACAAGCTCATCATACACCGTTGATACAAACGCATCGCCAAGCACAACCAGCGGTTCTGCGGTCTTCTTATCCTTATAAATAGCAACGCTGTCATAGACACCGTTTTCATTTTTCAAAATCAATGCCGGACGTCTGGTTTTCCCACCGTTGATTAAAACAGAAAATTCCTTTGCATCTGCCGGTACATCAATTTGCCATTTTGTTGGGGCGCTGATTGAGGTATTGATAACATCGATTGGCAACATATCCGCAGATAAGTCCCCTTCGTGTTCGGACAAAATCAATGATTTCATTTCCAAGGCGTTATTAAATTCGCTTTCGCTTACAGCACTGTCATCGGTATCAACCGGTACATCATTAATAATGCACCCGGCACCGGAGGTATTTGGCACCTTGGCCTTAAAGATGGTTTTTTCGATTTTTTCGGACGCATACAAGAGCTTGTCATCATCAACCACGCAATCCCCGTTCCCGATGGCATTTGGTTGTGAGCCGTCCACAACGTGCAACAATGGACTATCGGAGCTTGGTGGCCATGAGGACCCCGGCCAATGCCATACCAATGTTTTTAATCCGGCTTCGGTGGTTACATTCCACATTTGCTCTGCACGGCAGCTCTTGGAATTTAAGTTGTAGGTCATGGTTGCCAAATCCTTTTTGGATTGTCCCCAGAAGCAGGTAATCCCATGGGTTGCCGGTGTGGCGCCGGTGGCCAATGAGGTCCACATCGGTGGTGTAATGGTTGGCATCCCGCCAAGCATTCTCAAATCCTTTCTGGCACTCCCGCGATGAATCAATTTTTCAAAGCTCGGCATTTTACCTTCTTCAAGGAAATGACTTGCTAGACGAGGATCTAACCCGTCAACGCCAAGAACCAGCACTTTTTTCTTATCCATGATTGTTCCTCCCTATATATAAATTGCGTTTTTATTACTCTTTATGCTTCCACTTTAATACATCGGTCGGATACTTACCAAACAGAGAAAACTTGTTGTAAGTTTTTTGCACACAGCTTTTTTTGTTGCAGCAATCGATTTTCAAATGATATAATAAATAAGAAAAGCTGATATTTATAGGGAGGTCTTATTTTGCGCACAGAATGGCTCATCTATTTAGACGATATCTCAAAAACCCACTCTATCACTCAAACAGCCCAACGCTTCTTTATTAGCCAGCAAGCCCTTTCCTTCTCCATAAAAAAGCTCGAGGAGGAATTTGGCACAACACTCTTGAACCGCACCAATCACGGTGCCACCCTTACCCCTGAGGGAACAGCATTTCTAAAAAAAGCTCGCCATATGATTGACCTCTACTACGATTTGAAGGAAGAATTTGAGCTCCCTACCTTATCTGAAACCGAAGATGACATGATTCCCACCGGAAAAATAAAAATACTTACGCACACGCGCCTCTTGGAAGCGCTGCTCATCGACTTGATTGAAAAATACGGCCGCAGAGCGCCATCCGTGCAGCTTATCCTGCAAGAAAAAGAAAATGTCGCCATTCTTCAAGCCATCGATGAAGGCCAAGCCGATTTGGGGCTTATCTTTGTGCCCGATCCTTTTTTGAACGAACTCATTAGCGCTGATACGCCAAACCTAAAATTCCAGCGTTTGTTTTCCGATGACTTTATCGCCTGCTGCAACCGCAACCACCCATTTGCCCAAGAAAAAACATTGAAGTTCGAGGACATCGCCAATGTACCAACTTTGGTATTTGACACAAACCCCAAAATTCTTTCATCCGGGCAGGAAATGGATGTTGCAGCCACCACAGGAAGCCTATTCTTTTCCTGCAATGAATCCTTTCACAAAGAAATGCTTCGACGTGGCTTGGCGGTATCGGTAATTACCCTATTCGAATTTAGAAAGATATTTTTGAAATACAAGGATTTAACCGCCATTCCCATCGATAACAGCTTTAAATCCAATATTGTCTTGGTAACCTCCTCACGAAAAAAGCCCGACCCGGCAACCGTGCTCTTCGAAAAAATGCTATTGTCCTATGATTTTTACGGTGTGTAAGGAACACACTGCAAACAAAAAAGCGAACTGTTTTTTCATTCGGTTCACTTTTTTGTTTTATGTCGATGCGCACAATGCTTCAAGCGCTGTTTGATTGGTGATTGTAATACTTCCGCGTTTGACACACACCCAGCCTTCACGTTGAAAATAGCGTAGCATTCGTGTCACCACTTCACGGGCAGTGCCTAGATGATTGGCAAGACCCTCATGGGTTGTGTGCACAGTGTCGCTTTCAGCCAATGTCGCTTCTTCCAACAAAAGCTGTGCCAAACGCTTATCCACGCTTTTCCAAAGAATCTGTTCCAGTAGCCACATCACTTCGCTGAAACGCTCCGCCATAAGCTCGTTGGTATAGTTGGCTACCGCGGCCGATTCCGCCATGACCGCCTTATAGGCATCCGGCGCGATGGTGAGCAAACTACAATCCTGCTCTGCCGCCACTGTTACATCAAACTGAATCCCTCGCAAAATGCACGGTGCCGAAAAAAGGCACATATCGCGTTCAAACAGGCGATACAGCGTAATCTCGCGTCCTTCCGGTGAAAGCGCATAGGCGCGCAGTTGTCCCGTCAGCACCAAAAACAAACCGGTGCAAACCATATCACCACGATGCATGACCGTGCCACGAGCAACGCTTTGGTGGCTCACTGCATTTTCCAGCCGCGCTCGCTGCGCCGGTGACAGCGCTTGCCAAAACGGTAAATACTGTTCCAATGATAGCTTATCCATTCTTCCAATGCTCCTATATTCCTACTCTCAACAGGTGATTTGTTGACTTATGTCTAAATCTCCGATATACTGACTCTATAGAGACATACTACCAAGATTTAACGAAGGTGATATTGTGGCTAGGCCAAAAAAATGTAGAAAAGTGTGTCAGATGCCCACAACCAAAGGATTCTTTCCGATGGGTAATCCCAACTGCGACACCGCTGTAATTTTAACCATCGATGAATACGAGGCCATTCGCCTCATCGATAAACTGGGGTATTCTCAAGAGGAATGCGGCAATTATATGCAGGTAGCACGTACCACCGTGCAAATGATTTACAACACTGCCCGCAAAAAACTCGCCGATGCCCTTGTGGATGGCTTGGCTATTCGTATCGAAGGTGGCGATTACCAGCTCTGCAAAGGTGAACATGAATCTTGCGGTTGTCCAAGCTGTCGCAAACATCATCACCAATGTCCACGTACTCAGGAGGCCGTTTCTGACACCGAAAACGCGCACGCCTAAAGGAGGCAACGATTATGAATGCTAAATTTTATATCTGCCGTCAATGTGGTAATCTCGTAGGAATGGTTCATCAGTCCGGCGTACCAATGATGTGCTGCGGACAAAAAATGGAAGCCCTTGAAGCCAATACCGTGGACGCCAGTGGCGAAAAGCACCTACCTGTTGTTACTGTAGCCGAGGATGTCATCACTGTCAATGTTGGTAGTGTTCCGCACCCAATGACTGCTGAGCATCTTATCGAATGGATTTTTGTAGAAACCGAACATGGCGGTCAACGCAAAGCTTTGAAAGCCGGCGATGAACCTGTCGTTCATTTTGCTTTGAAGGATGACAAAGCCGTGGCTGTCTATGCTTACTGCAATCTCCACGGTCTTTGGATGACCGAATTATAATCTCACATGCGCTAAGAGCCTGTTGCTGTTGCAGCAGGTTCTTTTTTGTGCTTTGGGCTTATAACAGGCACAAAAAAAGCGCAGCCGTTGCTGCGCTTATAAAGTCATTATTTGATTTCGTGAATCCAGCCTTCCGGTGCTTCCAGAGTCCCCATTTGAATACCGGTTAAGGTATCATAGAGCTTCTTGATTACCGGACCCATTTCTTCCATGCCACTTGGGAAGCAGATTTCTTTGCCGTGGTCATTAATCTTCCCAACCGGGGAGATAACTGCCGCAGTCCCACAAAGACCGCATTCTGCAAAGTCCGCCAATTCAGAAAGGAGCACTTCACGATGCTCTACCTTCATCCCGAGGATATGTTCTGCAACATAGGTCAAGGAACGACGTGTTACAGATGGGAGGATAGAATTAGATTTAGGGGTTACAAGGGTGCCGTCCTTGGTGATAAAGATAAAGTTTGCACCGCCTGTTTCTTCAACCTTGGTACGGGTTGCAGGGTCCAAATAGAGGTTTTCGGAGAAACCGTCTTCATGTGCTTTTTGACCGGCATAAAGGCTCATAGCATAGTTTAAGCCTGCCTTGATATGACCGGTACCATGTGGGGCTGCACGGTCAAAATCACTCACCGTCAAAACGATAGGCTTTGCGCCACCCTTAAAGTATGGGCCAACCGGCATGCAAATCATGCGGAATTCAAATTCAGGTGCCGGTGCAACACCGATAACCGGACCGCTACCATAGATAAATGGGCGAATATACAAGGTTGCGCCGGAACCGAAAGGTGGTACATAGTCGGCATTCGCTTTTACCACTTGGTCAAGAGCATCCATAAATTGTTCCTTGCTAACACTAGGAATAACCAAACGTTCACAGGAATCAATTAAACGTTCCGCATTGAGGTCCGGGCGGAAGGTAACGATTCTGCCATCCTTGGTTCTATATGCTTTCAATCCTTCAAAGGCAGATTGGGAATATTGTAGCACACCGGCACACTCACTGATGTGAACGGTTGGATCGGTAATGAGGCGGCCTTCATCCCATTTGCCATCCTTCCAATTGGATACATAGCGGTAATCCGTAACGGAATATTCAAATCCGAGATTGCCCCATTCGATATTTTTTTCCATTTTAAAAGCACTTCCTTTATGTGTATTACAACAGTTTTGTACTATTATACACCAATCATCAATTTTTGCAAAAATTTTTTTCATGGTGAGCAATAGTTTTTTTGTTCAACTTACAAAAATGCCTTTGCCAAGCCGATTTTTCATTAAAAAGAAAAACGTCACACGCAACATTGCGGCGCTTTTCTTTGTATCAGTACAGTTTGTCGTCAACCCCGGTATCACGGTTATGACCACTAATAAAAAACAGCGCCAATGCACCCGGTCCGATGTGAGAGCCGGTCACCGGTTCGTGTGGAACAGCCATAAGCTCCTTTGGTGCTTTATCTGAGCCTTTAATCATTTCCGTTAATGTGTCGGCATCGCCTTTACAGCCGGCATAGCTGATAAACACCGTTTGTTTTTCCGGATGAATGACATTTTCTTCATAGTATTTCAGCAAGGTTTTGATGGCTTTTTTGCGGCCGTGTGCCTTTTCAAAGGTAGCGATAACTCCATCATCGGTGGCTTTTAACATCGGCTTGATGTTTAATGCCCCACCGACAAACGCCGTTACATTGGAGCATCTGCCGGTACGCGCCAAATACTTGAGATCGTCCACGGTGAAAATTTGGTAGCTATAGCGAGTAGCGCGTTCTGCAGCTTCCAATACTGCATCAAAATCGCCGCCCTCTTTCATACATTGGGCAGCAATCAGCGCCGGCAAGCCTTCGCCAAAGCCGGCCCCTTTGGTATTGACCACCGCCACGCGACGTTCCGGAAATGCTTCTTCGAGCATGGCTTTGGCATTGACTGCACTGTCGTAGGTGCCGCTAATGCGTTGGGCCATTGCCACATAAATTACATCATCACCTGCTGCCAGTGCCGAACGAAAGGCTTCCACGAATTTCCCCGGCGTAATTTGTGAAGTTGTCACCTGACGACCTTCCTTGATGGCCTTGTAATACGCATCCCCGTCAAAGCTATCGGTATCCAAACAGGTATATTCCTTACCGTCAATATAATAATAAAGCGGCAACACATTGATATGATATTCCTTGCATAATGCGCTTGGCAAATTTGCAGAAGTATCGGTAAATATCTGAATCATAATAACGTCGTCCCTTCTTTTTAGCTTTATTCGGCAATATGTTGTTCCAACGCCGCATTGATATCAGCCACAGCCTTATCTGCAACGTTAAAATCCCTTGCTTGACTTTTGCCGTTCCATGTTGCTGCAGAACGCAAGCGAATCATGGCTTCATCCTTTGAGCCTACGATATGCAAATCTGCACGCTTATAGTCAATGCTATAGTTAAGGGAAACTTTGACCACTTGTCCCAAATCCATCACGTTATGGTCCGGAGATACAAGCGTCACATGCTTCCCTTCCAAGCGAATGGTAAAAGTCCCCACATAATGCTTCTGCATCAGTCGCATCACCGCTGAAAAAATCACCAATGACGGTACGACCACCACAAGCCACAAAAGCCCCTGGTTGGTTATAAGATTCGGTAATAGCCCTTTTAACAAAAGCAGTAACAGTGCCGCAGGTGCAAGCAGCGCAACTGCACCCAGAAGACTTGTTTTTTTCTCTCCATCGACAGTGCTTGCTACAAATTGATAATCATTCATATTCATCACCTAATATGTGGTTCGGTTCGTGATTCCTTTTGGAATCCTTATGTCATTTTAGCATATGATTGACTTACCGCCAACCGTACGAGCAAATCCCCACATTTATACACCTATTCTGTTGCTTTTTCTTCGAATGTTTTTCGGTCACAAACGAAGGACAACGCGCCGGTTTCACTGTCGATAATATAGCCGCCTACACGCACATCTTCAGGTACCAAGGGATGGTGCACAATGACATGCACCGCATCCTTGACCGAGCCCTCTACCGTTTCAAAGCCTGCCAACCATTTTTCAAAGTCAATGCCACAATAGTGCATGAGATCTATTGCTTCCTGATGCACGCCGCGCTCTTTCATGAGGGTTATCATGCGATTGCTGTCGGTATGACTGACGCCACAATCGGTGTGACCAATGACCATAATTTCTTCCACGCCCAATTCATAAATAGCAATCAACAGGCTGCGCATGGCACTGCCAAATGGAGAGCTGATGACGCCACCGGCATTTTTGATCATCTTTGCATCACCGTTTTTGAGCCCCAGCGCTTGTGGCAGAAGCTCTGTTAAACGGGTATCCATGCAGCTTACAATAGCTAGCTTCTTGTTGGGATACTTGTCGGTCGTAAAATGCTCGTAGTCCTTATTGGCTACGAATTTTTTGTTGTATGCCAAAATTTCTTCAATCATTACAAACACTTCTTTTCATATATATTGTCTTTCACACAGTTATTCTCCAGTTTATTACAAATTTCCTTCTTTTTCAAGGTGTCACGATTTTGCCATATAAAAAAGACATGGCCGAAGCCATGTCTTGTAGATGAGTTATTTCACCAGGGCACCGTCTTTAACTTGCAACGTCATGTTCGGATAGCCTTCCGCCTTGATGACAATGGTGGAAGTACCACTGCTCTTGATGCAATCGGATGACATATCGATGAAGCAAATGTCTCCGCCTAAGGCATCATCGTTTCTCATCTTATACGCCAATGATTCATTCCAGAAGCCGCTAACGGCATGAAGGTCTTGACCATCAACTGTGATGGCTGTCACCTTACTTAAATACGTCGCCAATGCCGCGTCTGCTGTTTCAAAGGATAAACGATAGGTAGAACTGAGCAAGGAGGATTCGAAGCTCAACGCTTTGGCTTTTGGAAGCTTAGTGCCTTGATTTTCGTTTCCGCCATTTTCATTGCCACCGTTGCCCGGCTCCGGTGCTGTCACCGCACTGCCGGTGTATTGCCCGTCTTTGAAGGTCAAGGTCAACACTTCATAGCCCGGTGCACTGACCTTAACCGTGGTTTGGCCACTGGCTTCAATGCTGCTCTTGCTCAATTGGAGATACCAAAGGTTGCCGGTATAATCATCACCGGTTTTGGTACGATAAGCTTTCACACTGTCAATAAAGTTGGATTTTTTTTGTACCGCTTGGCCATTGCTACTTACGCCATCAATACTCTTTAAGTAAGTATTCAAGGCTTTGTCGGTGGTGGTAAACGCAATGTTATAGTAATCGTCAAAGAGCCCATCGCTAACAAGCTCTACTTTGCTCACAGTCGGTGTTGTAGCTGCCGGTGTTTCCGGTTCGGTAGTAGCCTTATCGCCTACAGAGCCGTCCTTATTCACTACCACAGTGAACGCTTCATAGCCTTCGGATTGAATAACAACGGTGTTCTTATCCTGGTTAAAGGCCGCGCCACCCAGCTTCAAAACATTTTCACCGTAACCACTGCGTTCGCTTGCATAGTCACTGCTTGAAGCAGTCGGTGCCCCAAACATGCCTTCATATTTCGTATAGGTCTGTCCGTTTACAGTCACTGCTTGAATCTTGTTCGCCCAGTTGTTAATGGTTACGCTATCGGCTGCATCTTGTTTTTCTGCAAAGGTCAGCTGATAATAGCCGTTTTTCTGTCCGTTAACGGTCATATCCGGTGCTTGTAAAGTCGTTGCTGTACCCTTCACATTAAAGCCTGCAGTCAAAGCATCGGTATAATCGTTTGCCTTCACGCTCACAGTATAATCGCCGGCCTTCACGTTGTACAATGCGATGGTTTTGTAGTCTTTTCCCACTACATAATACACTGCATCTGATCCTTCAACGCCTTGTGGGTATACCACTGTTTCCTTGCCGCCGCTCTTTGTTAAGGTAACACTTTGTAAGGACTTGAGGAAATCGCCTTCACTACCGTTTACAGTCAATACAACCTTGTTTGCACTTGCATCTGCCGTTAATGTAAGGCCTTCTTCTGTCACACGCTTATAATCAATGGTCACGGTTTGAGGCTTATAGCCTTCTGCTTGAACAATCAAAGTGTTTGTCCCTACTGTCAGGCAATTGCTTTTTAGCGTAATGGTACCCTTTGTGGCATCAATCGTATACAAATCGCTACCTAATGAACGATAATCGCCATTTAAGCGCAGCTCCTTCACTTTGCCAAGGTATTCAGTGGTTTGCTTGCCACTAAAGGTCAACACCGGGTCCTGTCCCTGCTTATTGTTGCTTACGGTTACTTGAGGGCTTTCGAGCTTGCCGGAAACAGATACATCCTGCAATTCACCCAATAAGCCATCTTCGAGCACTGCCTTGGTGGCATTCGGTGGATTTACACTTGCTTTTGCAGCTTGTCTGTAAGTAGCAAACGGTACCCATAACTGGTTCTTGGTTTGTGCACTGTTGATATTACTAATAAAGTCACTCCATTTATAGTAGCTGGTATCGCCGGTATCAAACACCGCATCGGCAATGACATTGGATTTCCAATAATCCAAAACCGCTGATGCTTCAGTGGTTTCTTGGCCTAATTTTTCAAGCACCAAGGCATTGGCCAACAAATCTCCATCAAAGAGCAAATTAGCTTGGACGGTTAAACTACCACCTTCGCTGCTACTGCCACCACTGCTGCTACCACCACCGGTCGCACTGCTAATAACATCGACAGAAGCTGCTCGTGCTGCTTTGCTTTGTTGAGTAGCTACCGCTGCACCGCCGACATTGAAGGTACAGCTAAAATCTTGGAAGCCGGCTGCTTGGATGGTCAAGGTATAGTTACCGATTTCGTCAAAATGATTGGTGCCGTTGGTTGCATTGACATCGTTATACAACACAAAGGAATCTTGGCTAATCAAGAAATAGTCATCAATTTTGTTCAAGGTCACCGTTTTGCCACTTGGCTTGGTCAACACCACACTTTCAATCGGGTCTACAACGCCATACAACAAATTGCTAACTTCAAAATGCAGATTGCGGCCGGATTCCGGTGTTTCCTTGACCTTTAAAGATGGGGTATCATGATTCACCACATGGATTGGAATCATTTGATAGGTGGTTTGACCGTCCGTTCCTTTAACAGCAACACGTACATAATAGCGTCCGTTGCTCTTGAAGTTGCTTTGTCCGAACGGAATTTTTAACACGCCAACCGTATTTCCATAATGATCGGCAGTGGTCTTTTCATACTTTAATTGCTTATTCAAATCCTTTTTGTATTGGTCGTAACTTACTAAGGTTAGCGCACCGCTGTCTGCTACGCCGTCAAACCATGCCTTGTCCTCATCCTTGGTGTAATTGAACATGATTTCCACGGTGCCTGCTTCATTACCTTCGTCAAGCACCGCCACCGGTGAATAAAATGGATGGGTTGTGCCGGATTGTCCACTACCGAAGGTGGTCACACCCGGCAACACACGCGCCTTGCCATTATTGTCATAATTGGTTAAATGGTAGTCCCAAACAGCAACGGGTCCATGCGCTAAAAAGTAATCCGGCAAATAATTATCGCCTTCATACACTGCATCAGCGTTGGCATCACCACCTAAGTTGATGGTTTGGGTATACTTATCGCTTTTTACTGTTACGCTACCCGGATTGCCCACTAATGGCAATTTTGCCACCGAGCCGTCCGTCATGACCTTGCTCATGGATGCGGTCACATCATCACCATCTACAACCAGGCGTACATCATCCGCTGTTACGCCGTCAACAAAAACGAGTGGCAACCAAGCCCCGGCGTCGGTTTGAACTATTTGTGCTTTTTCAACCTTCACCAATGTTCCCTGTGCCTGTTCAGTTTGATTCCCGCCATTTTCAGTGCCACCGGAACTTCCGCCATTGCCGTTGCTACCGCCACCGGTACTACCGCCGTTGCCGTTGCTGCCGCCGGAACTTCCACCGTTGCCATTGTTGCCACCGGTATTATTTTTATCAGCTACCGTGCCACTATTTCCCGGCTTCACCAATGTGGTACCTGCCATGACACCCGTGGTTCCGGCCCCTGCATGAACTCTTGCGCCCTTGGTAAGCACCTTGATGTGATTAGCATCAGCATTCACATCCTTCACGGTGCCTTCGCCATCGATTACGACGTTATCGGCGTTAATTTGCACGTCATCTGCCGAAGCACCCTTTTCTACATGCAAGGCCGCGCCCTTCGCTGCTTTGTTGACATTGATTTGCTTAATCTTGCCATTTGCAATTGTCCCATCAAGCGGTGCCGCCACACTTACATTGTCAAAATCCCCATCAAGGATGGCATCACTATAGAGCATTAGCGCCCCCAACAGAGATGACATGTTTACCAAACGCGTTGCACTATTGCGATCGTTCAAAATCACCTGTCCTTTTACAGTGCTATGATTGAACTTTACAGAATTTTCACCGCCGCCGCGAATAATCACACGCCCGGTAACGGTTACGTTATCCAAGGTAGCACTACCCTTACCGAGACCATCTGCCAAAATGAGGTCACCCTTCACGGTCATATCCTTCAAGGTTACCCCATCACTGCGTACGACCAAATTGCCATCTACATCCTGATTGATGGTTGTTGCATCGGTAACATAGCTTGCTACCATTTTGGACATAATCGCAGCAAATTCTGCACGGGTAATGGTCGCCTTTGGAGAAAGCTTTCCGTCAAAACCACTGACATACCCTTCTGCAACCATCGCCGCTACTGCTTGACGCGCCCATTCCGACACCTCTGCGGCATCGCTGTAGGCGGCCAGACTTTGCGCATCGGCGGTGCCCACTTCAAAAGCACGCGCCAAAACCACAAAGGCTTCTTCACGGGTGATCTGTTGACTAGGATTCAGTTTCCCTGCCCCGGCACCAACGAAGGTCCCCATTTTTACTGCTTTTGCCATATCCCCGTAATACCATGCATCAGATGCCACATCCGTGTAGCCACTTAAATCGGCTTTTTGGGTAGCACCAAAGGCACGGTTAATGATGGCCGCCATTTCTGCACGGGTCAACGCACCCTTCGGCAATATTTTTCCGTCATAACCACCCAATAATCCATTTTCAACAGCTTGGCTCATTGCCGACGCGGACCAGTCGGTTGGAAAATCACTGAAATCCTTCACATTGGCTGCATAGGCACCGTTTGGAACCAAAAGGGCCGCTGTCAGAACCAATGCCATCCCCTGTTTAGCACGTTTTTCTTTTTTCATTCCATACTCCTTTCAAAAAAACACGCAAAAAGACAATCAACAATCCGCTTATATCGCCGGCAAGATACGAGACGAAAGTTTACGCTTGACAGTTAGCTTTAGCTAACTTACTATTGGTATTATAGCAAACGACTTACTCTTTGTCAAAAGGAGAACACAATTAAAGAGAATTAATGAACGAGTTTCAGTTTGCTAACTCTTTGACAAGCTATCAGTAAAAAGCGCACAAAAAAAGTGCCATGAATAATCACAGCACTTTGCTTTCGTATTTTTTGAGCTCCTCCACATAAAGCTTTCCCATCACACTCAGCGGAATCCCTTTGCGCTTAATGTAACCAATGGTCATATTTTCATCCACATTAAGCGGCACCGGCTTGTATATCCTACCGTTTAAGTCCTGGCAGATAAGCCCCGGACAAAGGATAAAGGCTTCAACGCCTCGCATGAGATTTAACGCTGTTGCACGATCCGATGCTTTAATTACTTTTTTGAAGCTTTGGATACTCATTACTTCTTCTGCCACAAAGAAATGGTTGGCACCTTCTTGTTCAAAACTCAGGCAAGGATATTTTTCCAAATCCTCAATGCTCACCATCTCGTTATTGGCAAGGGGATGACCCTCCCAGAAATAGGCATACACCGCACAATCAAAAAGTGGTACAAATTCCAGTTCTTTTTCACGAAGGATCTTATTGAGTACACGTTCATTAAAAGAGTTCATATAAAGCACACCGATTTCGCTGTGGAACTCTTGCACGTTATCAATGACCTCATGTGTTTGAATCTCAAGAATGGACAGCTCGTACTCGTCCATATCGGTTGCCCGCATCAAATTCATAAATGCTTCGACAGCAAAAGAATAGTGTTGCGCCGATACGGAAAACTTTTGACGCGCCGGTTCGCCACTCAAAAACCGTTCATCCATCAATTGATATTGCGCCATGAGTTGTCGTGCATAGCCAAGAAATTCATTGCCTTCTACGGTTACGCTAATGCCTTTGTTGCTGCGTTCAAAAATGACGTTACCAATTTCCTCTTCCAGTTCACGCACCGCTGCTGATAAACTTGGTTGAGAAATATATAACACCCGCGCTGCCTTATTCATTGAGCGACAATCCGCCACAGTCAGCACATATCGCAATTGTTGCAAGGTCATTTTCTCATCTCCTTCCATTCGTTTTAGGTTATATAAGTTTTTTGAATACCTTTATTTTGTCATATTTTTACTTTCTTTACAATCTACTTCCTAATTGTTGTTACATAGAATCTTTGTGTCGCAGCGCTTCTTACAATAATTTGTAACGTTTTCTCTATCACAACACTTTTTATTGCAACATTGACGCGTAATATGTTTTGTGCACACTTGTGCCTTGCCCTTCTATTGACACGGTTTTATAGGAATGTTATGTTGAATTTCGTAATGCTTTTCAAAAAGGAGCCTTTTCAACCATGAAAAAAATTTTCCTTATGCTCATTCTCATGCTTTGCCTTGTTGGCTGTAGTAGCGAGAACGATGTGCCTGCCTCAAAGGAATTGGACGCCATGGATACCACCATGAGTCTCACCGCCTACGGAAGTAACGCCGAGCGCGCCCTTGAGGAGGCTTCCGATGAGATTGCACGCTTAGACAAGTGCTTCTCCATTAGCGCATCAAGCGGCGATATTTGGACCTTAAACAATAAAAAATCCGCCACCCTCTCTACCGATACAGCCACGCTCCTTGCGCGAGCCATTGAAATCAGTGAGGATACTGGCGGTGCCTTTGACCCTACGATTGCCCCATTGATGGAGGCGTGGGGCTTCACCGACAAAAATTACCGTGTGCCTTCTGCCGCTACGATTCAACCTCTCCTTGCCGCAGTTGATGCCGGCGCCATTAAACTGGATGCCGATGGCCATTGCACCATTCCTCAAAATGTAAGCGTTGATTTGGGCGCTATTGCAAAAGGCTACACCGCTAACCGCATTATGGAAATTTTTAGCGCACACCACGTTGACCACGCCTTGATTTCATTGGGCGGTAACGTACAAACCTTGGGAACCAAACCCGATGGCAGTGCTTGGCGTGTGGGCATTCAAGACCCCAAGCAGCCGAACGATATTATTGCCACCGTGGAGGTTGGTGAATGCGCCGTTGTCACCTCAGGCGGCTATCTGCGTTACTTTGAAGAAAATGGCGTGCGCTATCACCATATTATTGATCCCCATACCGGTTATCCGGCCAATAACGGTCTTCTTAGTGTTACCATTGTTACTGATGATGGCACCCTTGCCGATGCGCTTTCCACCGCCCTTTTCGTCATGGGTGAAGCTGACGCTATTCGCTACTGGCGCACCCACTCAAAGGACTTTGAGTGTATTCTTGTCAGCGATGACGGGCGCATTTTAGCAACCCCGAGCATTGCCACTACCCTTACCCTTTCAAGCGGCGAAAAACCGGAGGTGATTGCATGACCAAAAAACGCTTTATCCTCGCCGGCGTACTCCTTCTCGTCCTTTTTGGCGCCGGCATTTACGGGACAAGCATGCTTTCCCACCAAGGTGACACCGTTGCCATTGTCGAAAAAGACGGGCAAGAGCTGTATCGCTTTAAGCTTCAAGACATCACCGATACCCATACCTACACCATCGGGGAAGCCGGTGATGAAAATGAAATCACCGTTAGCCCCGATGGTATTTGCGTCAGCCATGCTGATTGCCCGGATCAAACTTGTGTACAGCAGGGGGTACGTGCGCACGGTCCAACGCCCATCGTTTGCTTACCGCACCATCTCACCATTCGCTTTAGTGATGACAGTGATGCGCTACCGGATGTAACCACCGGGCATTAAGGAGACACCACCATGCAAACAAAAAAGCTTACACATCTTGCCCTCCTCACCGCCATTGCCCTCATCCTCTTTGTGGTGGAAGCGCAGATTCCTCCACCTATTCCCGTGCCCGGTATCAAGCTTGGCCTCAGCAATATCATTACTCTCGTAGCCTTGATATGCTACGGCCCAAAGGATGCACTGTTGGTGCTTATCACACGCATTCTTTTGGGAAGCTTTTTTTGCGCCCAGCTCATGACACTCTTCTTTAGCTTGGCCGGTGGACTGCTCTGCTTTGCTCTCTGTACCTGCCTATATCGACATTTTTCACTGCAAAAGCTCTGGTGTCTCAGCATGCTCGGCGCTTGTGCCCATAACATCGGACAAATTCTCGTTGCCATTGTTGTCACCGGCACTGTGGATATTCTCTGGTATCTTCCGATTCTCCTCATAAGTGGCATTGTCACCGGTATTTTCACCGGCCTCATCGCCCGTTATTTTCTCGAACACCTCAATGCCATCCACACTGCTATACAGCGATAAACAAAATAAGCAACCTTCACAGGAAATCTCCCCGTCATTCGGATACCCAAATGACGGGAACGGATTTCAAAAGTGAAAGGTTGCTTTTTTTAGATTGCTCTTGCGATTACTTTTGTGGAAGGATTTCTTCCACTTCTGCGTGTGGACGTGGAATCACGTGAACAGAAAGCAATTCACCAACGCGTTGTGCTGCTGCAGCACCTGCATCGGTTGCAGCCTTTACTGCACCAACGTCACCTCTTACCATAACGGTAACAATCCCGCCGCCTACAAATTCTTTGCCAATCAAGGTTACATTTGCAGCCTTTACCATGGCATCTGCTGCTTCGATGGAGCCTACCAAACCTTTGGTTTCAATCATACCGAGTGCTTCGTTCTTAATCATTATCTTTTCCTCCTAATATTTAACGATATATTGTTTATTTAATAATGCTTACTTTATCTGCAGACCCCACATTCATGGCGTTTGCTTCTTCTGTATCAATGTGGCATTCAAGGGCTGAGCTTTCAGTCACACGAATAGCTACATTGTTATAGATGCCGCCACGTGGGCCGCACACTTCAATCTTCACAATGTCACCATCTTTTACGCCGTAATAAAGAGCATCTTGCGGTGCCATGTGAATGTGACGTTGAGCGACAATAAGACCATTGAGTGTTTGGATACTACCCTTCGGCCCTACTACAGTAATTCCCGGTGTATCGTCTAAATCGCCGGATAGTTTTGCCGGAGCTTTTACACCGAGCTTGTAGCCGTCACCGGCTAAAATTTCAATCTGTGTTTTACTGCGTACAGGCCCCAACACTCTGACCTTTTCAATGGCACCCTTAGGACCGCAAATGGTAACCGTTTCCTTGCAGGCATATTGACCGGGTTGCGCAAGATCTTTCATGGGTGTCAATTGGTAACCGGTGCCAAAAAGAGCATCCACATCCTTTTGAGAAAGATGAATATGTCTATTTGAAACACCTACCGGCACACCCTGTTCCGCTTCTGTTTGTTTTGGTTGAACGTGTTCTACCGCTTCGAGCAACAAGGTGAGAAGGGCTTCATATTCTTTACTTGCCATCTTACTCGCCCCTTAATGCCTTAACGAGGGCGTTAATCATATCATTGAGTTGGTTCACATCAATGCTTTCATCGCTTGCCACCGGTGTTTGACCACAGCTATTGCAACCGGCACTATAAGCAATGCCACTGTTTTGATATTGGCTTGGAGAGAGATATTGACCACTTGATGCTTGGCACGCACTGCTTTGTGCCGGAGCGGCTCCATTTCCGTAAGCACCTGGGATTGTTGCCAATTCCGGATGATGGAAGGTCTTGTCATCTTGTGCCATGGTTGCAGCCGGTTTAATGCCATAAGCAACCTTTTTCACGTTGATGAGGTTCAGTGGGCTAACGTTTTCGGAAGTGGAACTCCCACCCCAAGTCCCGCATCCCAAGGTAAAGGATGGAACAAGGCCGGTGCTGCCGCCGGTACCGCCCATGCTACTGCCGGTGTTCACGAGAATTCTGCTGGCAGGCTTTCTGGTAAATTCGAGGACAATATTACGGTCCTCGGTGTGGAGGCTCATGGTGTGACCAATCCCGTTTTGAAGCAATTGAATGCTCAAGTCACAAGCTTCATGCCAATCCTTCACTACATAGAATGCAAGCACGGTGGTGAGCTTTTCGTAAGAAAGTGGATAGCCTTCGCCTACACCGTCTTGCGGCCCTACGAGCACTGTTGTATTGTCAGGCACCTGAATACCGGCAGCACTTGCAATCACTTGTGGAGAACGCCCTACAAACTTGGCATTCATTGCATGACCGTTTTTGAATAAAAGCTTGCATACCTTTTCGATTTCTTCAGCACTCATAAAGTAAGCGCCTTGTGCCTTTAATTCACTAATCACCGCATCCTTGTTACATTCTTCGCAGACAATGGACTGCTCGGATGCACAAATGGTGCCATAGTCAAAGGTTTTACTTGCAATGATATTCGTTACCGCTTGCTTTACATTGGCAGTACGTTCAATGTATGCCGGAGAGTTCCCAGCGCCAACACCAAGTGCTGGTTTGCCGGCACTGTAAGCTGCTTTGACCATTCCTGGGCCACCTGTTGCAATAATCATCTTCACTTCTTTGCAATGCATCAGCTCATTGGTGGCTGGCATCGATGGCATGGAAATGCAGCCGATGGTATTTTCCGGTGCCCCTGCTTCAACAGCAGCTTGCGCCATCAACGCGGCCGCCTTGCCACTGCACTTTGCTGCAGACGGATGCGGAGAAAAGACGATGGCATTGCGGGATTTTACCGCAATAATCGACTTAAAGATGGTGGTAGAGGTCGGATTGGTGGATGGTACAATCCCCATCAAAAGCCCAACCGGATCCGCCACATCCATGGTTTGGTTGATTGGGTCTTCGTGAATAATCCCAACCGTTTTCATATCCTTGATGGCTTCATACAATAAGGTTGATGCCATGTGGTTTTTGTAGGTTTTATCCGCCACCTTCCCAAAGCCGGTTTCTTCCACGGCCATTTGGGCAAGCATTACTGCATTTTCTTCGGCAACACGAACCATGTTGCGCACAATGCGGTCTACTTGCTCTTCGGTATAGGTTGCTAATTTCTCAGTCGCAATTTGACCTTTTCTGGCTAAATCTCGAACTTCTTGAACAGAACGCAAATCATAATCCATTGTTTGCATTTCTCGCTCCTCCTTATCGCTTATTTCTGATGATGTTCTTTATAATAATTTTCAAGTTCTGCCAACAGCTTGGCTTTATTGGCTTTCGAAATGCTTCTTCCTGCAATAGACAAGGTATGATATTCTCTGGCGAGATTTCTTAGGTCAACCACCTTGCGTTTTCTCAAAATCGCCAGCACTGCATCAAGTCCCTCTTGCTCAAGCAATTGGTCTACGATGTGTTTGGTCAATGGTACTTGACTTGGAAGCAGTTTTTTAGGACTGTCTTCTTGCTTTATGTGTGAAACAGTTTCAATGTGAGGTTCAATTAAGCCTTGCCTGGGACAGTCTCCGTTTTCTTCGTTTTCACGTTGCTCTGCCAAGGGAACCGGATTAATAATACATTCGCCCACTTCCGCATGTGGTCTTGGAATAACGTGTTGACTCACCAAGGCGCGTTCGCCCAAGCGTGCTGCCGCTGCCGCCCCTGCATCTACCGCTGCTTTAATCGCCCCAACATCGCCGGTAACAGTCACTGCCACCAAGCCACCTTTTACAAAGGTACGTTCAAGCAAACGAACTTCTGCCGCTTTGAGCATGGCGTCAGCTGCTTCAATTGCCGGAATGAGGCCATAGGTTTCAATCATCCCTAATGCTTCCATGAATATCCTCCTTTACGCTCTATACTAGTCTGTAACATAAAATACTTTCACAGGTTCTTGCACTTGAAGCGCAATGTGTGCGCCTTTCTTGAAAAACAAACAATCACCCGGATGCGCCTTGAACGTTCTACCGTCTTTTTCAATCGTTAAATTGCCTTCTACCACATAGTAGATTTCTTGACACTCTGTGGTCCAAGGAAACGCACCTTCATCGATGCGCATAAAGCCAGCTGTCATAGCTGCACCATCGGCACGATCCACCAGTGTATTGTAAAACGCTTTAGCACCGGCGGTGTTTGTTTCCAACGGCAACCATTGTGCACTTTCACCGCGCACCAGCTTGATCATGCCGGCAGCGTCGCTTTCGGACATATACGGAATATCCTTGCCAAATGCTTGCAAAAGCGGACCCATCATGCCCTTTTCCATCAGTATCTGCAACGCTCTGTAAATCAAGTCATTATCTGTTTTACCTTGCGCCGCGCTACATGCACAGGTATTTTTTTCTTCAAAGACCAGGCCGGCTGCCATGGCAGCATCCCTTGCAGACGGTGTAATAATAGTGTCCGCATCAATATACAGGATGGTATCGCCATGTTCTAACGCAGCTTCCACCTCTTTTAAGCTAATGAGTGTTTTCATATTTTCACATCCTTTCTCTTTTGCCATCTTTCTCCTTATAAAAGGGTTGGAATAAGCAATTCAGATGGGGATGGAATCACTTCGGCATTCACAAGCAAGCCGTGTTCTTGAGCAATCGCTACACCGGCATCGTTACCCGCCTTGACTGCTGCCACATCACCGGTAAAGGTAAAATAGGATTTTCCACCCAAGCCATTGCCTAAGCGCAACTCAATTGCTTCCACTTCTGCGGTTTTCAACACCGCATCGGCACAAACAATCATCGTTGCCAATGAAAATGACTCAATAATGCCAACGGCTTGTATACGCTGTGGCATGGTGGCACCGGTAATTGCTGGAAAAACACCAGCATCCACATTCGGAATCAGCAATGAATCTACAAAAAATTCTTCTGCCATTCGTTCGCCGATTTTTACAGAGGCTTCTACCGCCGCCACATCGCCGTATACAATTGCGATGTATTTGCCGGGACAGGTCGGCGCTGCAGTGGCAATTTCCACATCGGAAATCTTGACCATTTGGTCTGCTACATAAATACCTCTGGCAATACTGTTAAATTCAACCATTCCTATAGCCCGCATCTTACACGCTCCTTACTTCAATATAGTCTTGGGTTACTGCACTGACTACGCCATCAATACTGGAATGAATGGCTGCGCCCAAAGCCTCCGCCGGGATGTGCCCAATTAGCTGACCTTTTGCCACATGTTCTCCCACTCCCACACAAGGGGCTGCCGGTGCGCCGACATGCTGTCGAGTATAAATGCGCACGGTCTGTGGCACAAGCACATCTTCAGAGAGTGGCGCCGGTCTATCAAATGCAGTAAGTCCCAAACGTGCTATGAGTCGTTTACTTGGTACAAGGCGATACTTGCGAATAGAACGAGCTTCATACTCCGACTTTTGCGGTTGATAGCGCACGCCCTTTTCTGCCAAAAGGCCTTTAAAATACATATTCGCCATTTTCGGATGTAAGCCCGCCGGACAAGAAAAAAGTTCACAAAGATTGCATTGGCAACAAAGCTGAGCAAGGCTTTGATTTTCTACATCACCGAATTGATAGTTTTGCGCCAGCATCATTTTATGAGGCTGCATGCTGTGCCCCAATAAAAAACGTGGGCACAAATCCGTACACATACGACACTGTTCGCAAGTGGCCTTGTTGACACGCTTTGCTTGCTCCGGCGTCACACTTTTCTTTCTAATCAAGAAATGATCCTTTGGCAAAATCACAAAGCCTTTGTTTTTCTTTGTTACATAACCATCTAGATTTGCCATCACCGGTCCCATCATTGGACCACCGTCAATCACGGCGTAATCGCTAAAATCATCAATACCGCTAAGCTTTAGAACATCAATGATTGGCGTCCCCACCGGCACTTTTACGGTCACACGATGCGGTACATCGCCTGTAACGGTAATATATTTTTCTATAACTGCTTGACCTTGAGAAGCCTTATAAATATTGAGTGCTGTTTCCGAATTAACCACCACACAGCCAACCATGATAGGAATACCGGTTTCGGGAACAATGCGCCCGGTAAGTTCATACACAAGCACCTGTTCATCCCCTGCCGGATAAATATCAGGCAATTCGCCTACTTCCACAAAATCAGAAAGGTTTAAGGCACGAATGCGTTCGTTCAATTTTCGTATCACAACGCTGTGCTTTTTCTTAATCCCGATGATGGCTTTCTTTGCTTCTACCGCACGTCCCGCCATAACAAAACCTTGAATGATTTCATCAGCGTAAACATCCATTAGCTGTTGGTCTACACGCAATAAGGGCTCACATTCAGCGCCATTCATCAAAATAAATTCAGCTTGTGATGCAAGTTTTGCATGGGTAGGAAACCCTGCGCCACCAGCGCCGATAATTCCGGCATCTTTAATCTGCTGAATAAGTTCCATCTTCACACCTCGTTCTATTCAAACTGACAATCATCATCAATAATGCCAACGACTACCGCATCCACAGGGACTGTATCGTCCCCTAACATGCGTCTGGCAGAGGAGCCTGTCGTAATAATCACGCGGTCGCCAATCCCGGCACTGATAATATCAACGACGATGATTTTCTTTCCGCTTTCAGTCCCACCGCCGATTATTTCAGCCTGCATGAGCTTTAATCCGTTCAATGCGTCCGCTTTTCTTGTTGACCAAATATGGTTGGTTAAGATAGCTGTTAACATGGTGTATAGGCCCCTCCTTCCATTGCACTGCGAATTTGATGTAAGGCCGATTCGACTGAAGCGGTATCGCCAAAAAGGGCAAGCAGCACCATGTTTTGTGGGCAGCTGCCTTTGATATCCTCCACTGTCACACCCACTGCCTTTTCGGCAATATCTGCAGCTACAATCATGTCAATTATTTTTCCCTGCACAAGGCCGATGGCATCCATACATTCCGGCACCACCGTCTGATTGGAGCCCTTGCGACGCAAGAGAATATCTACCGTACCTTGAGAAGGTGACTTGATAATCCGAATATCCATCACGGCCTCCTTACTGCTTTTGCGCCGCACAGCTTAAGGCAATGCCCAACGGTGTGACAAACATCGGATTGTGTGGCTTGTGGGTGCGAATCCCTGTTTTTTGTTCAATCATTGTCTCAATGCCGGTAAAGCAACAGGTGCCACCTACTAAGGAAAGATCATCTACCTGATGGCCTTCGATATGCGCCGTAATAATCGAGGACACCTTATCAATGACCGGTTTTAACACCGGCACCAATTCCTTGTGATGACGTACATCACGTTTGTAGGCTTCGGCCTCCTCAAAGGATTTTCCGTAAGCGCCGGCAACCACCAAGGAAAAATGTGTGCCCCCTGTCGCTTCATCGGCAATATAAACCACTTTACCATCCTTAAAAATGGAAATCCCGGTGGTACCGCCGCCGATGTCTACGACAGCGCCATTTTGCATTTGCAGCACCAGATTTGCGGCAGTTGATTCATCCAAAAGATTGGTACATTCAAAGCCTGCCCCTTCGATGACGTTTTTCACCGCGCCACCATCCAAAGCGTCGGTTCCCGGTGGAATCGCCCCGGCCGCCTCATATAATTCAATGCCGAGCGCAGCTTCAATTTCTTCCTTGAGCTCGCGCACAATTTGCACAGCACCGATATAATCCACTACCATGCCATCTCGCACCACATCTGCATAGCGATAAGCACCGGCAATCGGTTCTTTGTTTTCATCCAGAACGGCAATAACCACACAGGCTGTGCCTAAATCCACGCCGGTATAATACACGGAGGATGTTTCCTTTTTTGGATGCTTGATAACATTTTCAAAGGCTTCGACCATCGCATCACAATAATCGAAGGTTAGATTTTTTTCTTGCATGCCGTTCCTCCTATCGCAGAACAAATAAGCTGTGAGAGCTTATTAGCAATTTGATTAAGCTTTGTAATAAGTGTCGTAACGCAATCGCCTTGCAAAGCTCGCATTTCAATTTCTTTGGCAAAAAGTGCAACCTCACTGCGCAAACGACTCAACAAAACCAAGGCACGACCGTTTTCCAGCTGTAAGTGAAACTCACCGATTGTAACACACTCGTCCAATGCCTTGCCAAAATTGTCTTCGTCCATGCCTGCACAAGGAACAAGGCACAAATCAGCCACCTCACATTTTCCCTCCACATAAAGGGCCAATAAGCAAAACTGTCGCCCCAAGTCGGTCACTTGTTGTGCCAAAAGCACATCCAGCGTGGTTAAATCCTGCGCCGTTAAGAGAAAATTTGGCTTTAGACACTTTATTTTTAAAAGTAGCCATTCCTTTTCGAGCTCACGTATAGACGTTTCGGTTGTTACCACCGACTTTTCCGCTATCGGCGACTCTTTTTTGCGTTCGTACATATCCACACCCAAATCCAACAAATATTGTCTGGCACCGGGTGTAAGCCGTGCCTCAGCTGGAAGGGTATAGCTTGTAAAGGGATTTGCTTTATAAATTGCACGCAAATCTGCTTCGGTTATAAACTTCATCAAATCCCTTTCCTTTCTTTTAATGCTACAAGCTTTGTTAAGAGCGCTTCTCGATTCTCTGCACTTTCGCTGTCAAAAAAGTATGGTTCAGAACACACACCGGCATCTTTGCATTGTTTTTGAATGCGCGTTAGCGCATCAACATCATCCTTATAATGTGTTACCACCGCCGTTACCGGAATGTGAAACGCTTGGGTAAATCCCGGCGAATACACGCTCTCCTTATTACGTGCGTCAAAGAGCATCAACACGCACCACGCATCCTGCGATAGTGCAATCAAATGGCGATACATCCATGTGTTTTCCAAATAGGCACTTGGCACATCAATGGTTTCCTTGGCATAAATCGTATCTTGCACACGTCTTACCGGGCCACTGTCGCCATTAATGATATTCGCCAAGCTGCTCTTGCCACTGCCCCGTGGGCCAATAATTAAAATGCGTTTTCTTTTCATGTTCTTGTCATTGGAACAATATCAAAGGCGAGCATGGACTGTAAGGTATCTAACACCGCCTGCAAGGCTGTTTCAACGCTTTGTACATCGCCGGAAAGAACCACCGAGCCGGTAAACCGATCCAAAAAGCCTATTTCTACATCAGCAGTTTTGGTTGCAATATCAGCGGCAATAATCGCCGTTTCGTACGGTGTCAGGTTGAGAATGCCAATTGCACCGGCTTCCTCTATACCAAGACGTTCGTAAATATCTGCCATCGGTGAAGCAATCACATGTGCCAAGGTCACCTGTTTGCCGGGCACTGTTTCTTGGATAATACGCGCCATGCCTTTTTCATTGAAAGTCGTCATTGTCCATCCTCCTTCCTTTGTTTTATCGTTTTGGTGCTACCCTTTAATGGCGCACCACAACCACTGGAAACTGTTCATTTTTGAGCCAGCCCTCAATGCGGTCCAAGTCCGCATCGCTCAAGCTTGGATCGCCGTCAATGGCATATTCCATTCCCAGTTGAATGTATTTGTTCACACCAAGCTTATGATAAGGAAGCAAGTCAATGCCGCGAAAATTTTTGAACGCCTTATACGGTGTCAAAAAATCAATCACCGCTCGAATTTCCGCCTCACTGTCATTAATGCCTTTCAAAAGTGGCATACGCACCTTCACATTGGCACGTTTCATCAAAAGCATTTCTAAATTTTCGAGAATCATTTCATTGCGTACGCCGGTTAATTGGGCATGGCGTTCCGAATCCATGTGCTTGATATCGAAAAGGAACAAATCCACCACTTCGGTAAATCGCAAGAGATTCTCTTTTTTGGTATAGCCACACGTTTCAATGGCGGTATTGAGGCCTTCGCGCTTACAAGCCATAAGGAGATTAATCGCTGCTTCCGGTTGGGCGGTGACTTCGCCACCACTCAGGGTGACACCACCACCGGAGTGCTCATAAAAGCTTCGATCCTCTTCAAGATAAGCCAAGAGTTCGGAGATGGACGCCTGCTCACCGGCAACCTTGAGCGCTGACTGCATGCATGCATTGACACAGGCACCGCAGCCTAAACACTGCTTGGTTCTGTCGATGATGTGCGTGCCATCAGAACGAATCTGATGAATGCCCTGCGTACAAGCTGACACGCAAGCCCCACAGCTGACACATGACGTTGGCTTGAGCATGATTTGAAACTGACGCTCCAGTCCTTCCGGATTCGCACACCATTTACATCGAAGCGGACACCCTTTGAAAAACACCATGCTGCGAACTCCGGGACCATCATACAAGTTATACTTTTGCTTGTTAAAAATGAAAGCCTTACGTTCAATCATGTGTTGCTCATTCATCGGTCCATCTCCTTTCGGTGTCGCATATTATAGTTCCGTCAAAACAGTTCTGCTGATAATTTCGTCCTGAACATCCTTGCACAATTCGGTAAAGAATGCGCTGTAGCCTGCTACGCGAACCACCAAGTCTTTATAGCGTTCCGGATGCTTTTGGGCATCCAAGAGGGTTTTGTTGTCCATGTAGTTAAACTGCATTTCGCCGTTACCCATAGAGCATGCGGTACGTAGCAAGGTAATAATCCCGTTTTCACCTTCCGGTGTATCCAAAAGTCCGGCCATAAGCTTAAAGTTATGAACCATCCCAAGGTTCATGTTGTCGTTAGACAGCTTGGAAATGGTTTTGATGATGGCCGTAGGGCCCTTGAAGTCCGCCCCTTGGGTTGGGCTAATGCCATCAGAAAGTGGCATCCAAGCGTCACGCCCACCGGCAGACGCCCCAGTCATTTGACCAAATGGGGTGTTGTTGGAAATGGACAAGGTCCCATGAGTCATCACTGAATACAAGGTCTTGTACTTTCTGTGCTCCATTTCTGTAAAGTTAATAAGATCTGCTGCAATATAGTCCACGTAATCATCATCATTACCGTACTTCGGTGCATTCAAGCAGTCCTTCTTCACATCTTCATAGCCAACAAAGTTTGCTTTCAAGACTTCATTTAATTGCTTGAGGGTGTATTTTTTGTCATCAAAAACAAGCTTGCGAATCGCTGCCATGGCATCTGCATAGGTCGCCAAACCGGACCATACAACGCCCGGCCCAAAATTATACATGGCACCGCCGGCAGAAACATCGCGGCCGTTTTCCATGCAGCCTTCATACATAATGCTCATGAGCGGTTTTGGTGCCAAATCACGGTGTACACGTTGAGAAATAACCGTTGCCACCGCGGTCCACTTGGTCACGTATTTAATTTGTTCTTTAACCGCTGCATCGAACGCTTCGTAGGTTGTATATTGATCCAAATCACCCAAGTCCGGTGTCACTTGCTTGCCATACCAAAGCGGTACCCCATGGTTTAATACCAATTCAATACAAATTGGCCATTGGGTGTAGGCGGTAGAGGTCCATTGGTACAAACGGCCGGATTTTTGCGGTTCTACACAGCCCATCAAGCAATAATCACGTGCATCCTCAATGGAAACGCCCTTTGCAAGCATCATCTTGATGTGGGTGTCGTCAAAGTGACAAGCCGGGAAGCCCATTCCTGCACGAACCACATCAACAATCTTCTTCATGTATTTATGCGGGGATTTGTTATGAATACGGCAAGCCAAGGATGGTTGATAAATCTTGACGTGTCTTACGGCATCCATCAACAGGTAAGTAAGCGCGTTGGTTGCATCACGCCCATCACGTGTCAAACCACCTACACACATGTTGACAAACGGTTGATAGCCGGCAAAGAACTTCGAGCCACCTTCGCTGGTAATCCACATCATTTCGCTCATCTTAATGAGCATGCAACCGGCGAGCTCAAACGCCTTGAAATTATCAATAGCGCCGGCATCCAAATCATGCTTGTAGAACGGATACATGTATTGGTCCACACGGCCAATACTCATCCCGGTTTGGTTTTCTTCAACAGGGAGCAGGGATTCTATGGTCCAAACTGATTGAATGGCCTCCCAGAAGGATTCCGGTTTATGCGCCGGCACACGGGCATTGACCTTGGCAATTTCCAAAAGCTCTTGCTTACGCTTTGGATTGCTTTCCTTTGCCGCCAATTCGAGGGCATATTCACTCATACGTTTGGCGTAAATCATAACCCCTTCGGTGGTGTCAATAACTGATTTATAGAAATAAATTTTGTCGAGATCCTCCGGATGGTCGTAATTCAATTCGGCCAAATGTGCTTGTGCTTCCTTTTGAATATCGAGCATCCCTTTTTTCATCAAGATAACATCATAGCCCGGGTTCGAATCCCCACCGCCGTTAATAGCGTGATAGGAGCAATCGGAAACAAAGGATTCGCCGGAAAGCTCCCACACACCGGCTTCACGATATTGACTTTCGCAATATTCATCGACAGATTTACCTTCCCAGAACGGGAACAATTCTTCGCGCATCACGCGTTTGTCTTCTTCAGAAATATAGAACGGGTCTTGTGGACGTTCTCCGATGGTATCAATTTCATCCACCATCCAGCGCCATGCAATATCCGGTGAAAATGCCCCGGCACGCGGTGCGCCGTTTGGTGCGCCAACAATGAGCTCGTTATCTTGAATCACAAGTGGTGCGGTTTCGCAGCAATACTTAAAGCATTTTGCACGCAAAACAATCTTTGGCATTCCCGGATTTTCTTTGGTAATTTTTGTTACTGCACGCGCTCTGTATGTAGTAATAGACGGTACCTGCTTCAAGAAGTTTTCCTTTAACTTCACCAAACGTTCAGTTGGACCGAGTGGCACCCCGTCCGCATCCACTTCAGTGGTTGCTGCGGCAGTAGAAGAATAATACGGTTGCTTTTCTTCACTATCACCTGCCACGTTATTTTGACCTACCGGCGTTTGTGCTGATGCCTTTGGCACAGAAGCAATGTCATCGGAAACAGCTTCAAACATTTTCATTAAGGATTGTCTTTCTTCCTCAGACATATTTTTTGTTGCTTGCGCAATCTTATCGGAAAATTCACGAATATCCAAATGAATCCCTCGCTTTCATGGTTGTTTTGTTAATGGCTACGCACGTTTTTGAGCGCTTCTTCAAGAAGTGTACGCAATAGCGCCAATTGTTTTTGAGTATTATTCGGCGCATCCATCGTGGCTGAAAGTGCCGGCGCACCCACGCCCAATGCTTCGATGCGGCGTACACCGTAGCCTACCTTACGTTTATAAATTAAATTCATCGGCGATACATTGTCGGTCGTAATCCCTTGTCCAACAACGCCACTGCCCAAGGTCATCGCCGGAAAAAGATTGGTGGTCATGCCCATGCTCCCATACACAGCCGGCGTATTGATTAACAGACGCCCCACCGGTTTTTTCAAGGCGAATTGTTCTATCACTGCCTCGTCCTTTGAATGAATGACCAAGGTATGACCACTACGCTCTGTAAGCAAAAGCTCAATGCACTTTTCGCAAGCATTCATCCAGTCATCCTCAATAAAATAGCTTAATACCGGGCAAAGCTTTTCCTTCGAATATGGATTATGCGATGATACATAGCGTTGTGGCACGATTAAAACCTTTGTCTGCACCGGCACATCAATATTTGCCCATTTCGCCAAGCTCAGTGCTGACTTGCCGATGGCCTCCGGATTGGGGGTGCCATCTTTGAAATAAAATATTTTTCCTAAACGCACCGCTTCCTCTTCGTTAAGAAAATAACCGCCGTAGCGTTCCAACGCTGCATGGACCTCCCTTTCAATCGGACCGTCCACAACAATGGATTGTTCTGCCGCGCTTACCACGCCATAATCAAAAGTCTTGCTGGCGATAATATCCATTACCGCCTGCTCAACATCGGCACTACGCTCAATAAAAGCCGGCCCATTCCCGGTACCACCGTAAATAACCGGCTTGCCGGATTGCTTAGCGGCGTCAAGCATGGCCGGAACACCCGTCACCATCACCAAGGACACCGCCCCGTGGTTCAAGAGTGCTTCTGTGCCTGCCTTGGTTACTGTGCGAAGATAGCTCACAGCGCCATCCGGAATCCCGGCTTTTTTAGCCGCTTCAATCATCAAATCCAGTACATGTGCCGTTACCTTTTGTGCCCGCGGATGTGGCGAAAAAATCACCGCATTGCCGCTTTTAATCGCAATGAGCGCCTTATACACACTGGTCGACACCGGATTGGTTGCCGGTGGAAGGGCGACTAAAACGCCAAGAGGCACACCAATTTCCATCATATGTGTCTCTGCGTCACGATTAATTACGCCTACACAACGCATCCCTTCCATTTGCAACGGCAAATATTCACTTACAAAACGATTTTTGACGAGCTTGTCTTGCCAATTGCCATAATCAGTTTCATCCACCGATTCCATCGCCAAGGCTTTGGCGTTTTGAGATACCACCTCTGCCATTGCACGCACAGCGCAATCAAGCTTTTCTTGCGGCAATGACAGCAAACGCTGTTGCGCATCTCTTGCATTTTCTGCCAAAATCCGCGCCTCTTGAATGGACAAGAGGTCGTTGTCAATTAAGTTCATTTGCATTTCACGCCTCCATCCTTTCTATATGCCATCAGTACGGCAACAATTTCGCCACATCATATTGACTGGTAATTTTTCGAATACCCGGATGCGGGCGTGGAATCACCACAGCGCTGTGTACCTGCACGTCCACATCCTCCACGGCCTTCACCCCTGCTGCCACCGCAGTTTTGCAAGCGCCCACATCGCCCTCAACAATAGCTGAAATATAACCGGAAGCCGTGTTTTCAAAACCGATGAGTTCAACGTCTGCCGCCTTGCACATAGCATCGGCAGCTTTGATGCAGTAAATAATTCCAAAGGTTTCCACCAATCCCAAGGCATCGGTGCGAGTGTTTTCTGCCATCTCGTCATCACATTGGGTATCTACATCATAAATCGACACCACATCACCGATCGGACGAATTGGTCTTGGAATGGTTTCCGATGCTGTCACCTTGCCAATAGCGGAAGCAGCTTCCACCCCTGCTTTAACAGCAGACTTCACCGCCGCCACATCCCCCTTGATAAATATGGTGACCAACGTAGACCCCACATTTTCGTAAGAAATCAGTTCCACGTCCGCTGCTTTAAGCATCTTGTCACAGCCCTCAATCGCAGGCACCATGCCAACGGTTTCAATCATTCCCAACGCCTGTTGGGCATCATATCTTGCCAATTCTCCAGCCTCCTTCACGGCTTTTTAATATACTTGCGCCTATCGCCGGCGCTACTGCTTCTATTAGATAGCTTTATTTTAACGGATACCCTTAACGGGAAGGTCAATGCCAATGTGTCGCAAAAAGCGCCTTATTGAGCGCTTTTCATCGTTATTTTTTCAAAGTCTTTTTCGTTTTTGCTTTCTATACGTCTATTGCTCCAAATAATCGCGTATTCATGCGGCCACACGTTCCTTGTTTTTTGCAGTTTTATCATATTTTTGTACAAAAAGGCTTCTTATATTAATACAACCACGCAATATCTCGCCAAACCTTCCCCTTATGGGGACAGTCTTGGCGCAAAAAAGAAAGGCACAATTCCAAACAGGAATCATGCCTTTTAACTTAATTTGCAATTTCTATGAGGATTTCTGTTACAAAATCTTCCGTACGTTTCAGTGTCCAATAATCCACCACATAGCGTTCAATCGAGGCATCGCCCAAGCGGTAACCAAATTGCGCCGCCCATTCACGAATACGGCCATAGGTTTCATGAATTGTATCGTGGGAACCAATATGATAAGCGGATAGCATCATTTTACCGGCAAAATCGCGTGTTTTCCCGGGCTCTACATCATTGGCCCCCTGTTGGAAAATAACGGCTTCCGTACGATTCCCGGATAGTTTTTCTTCAAACTTTGGAAAATATAAGTACACAGCGCCGGTGACCTCATGACCGATTTCTTCTAAATAATTCGTCCAACCAATGTTAATCACTGATTCTCGGTAATTATTATCAAAGGGTGTATTCATATAGCAAGCGTTAATGGTATTGATGTACTTTACAGATACCTGAACAGCATTGTTTTCAATAACGCCTTTGGCTTCACGGATAAGATTGTACCAATCGTTCACCGAGGTGTAGGCAACGGCAATTGCTTCGCGTTCTTTTTTAAGCTCGTCAATTTTATCACGCAAACGCTCAGCATGGGTGTCAAACTGGTCATTATCCAAAAGACTCTTCATCTCTTCGAGCTTAAACCCCATTTGCTTGTAGTACTTAATCACCGGCACAAACAATAACGTGTCCTTGCTGTAATACCTGTAATTGTTTTCCTCGGAGATATAGTCCGGAGAAATAACATCAATTTTATCATAAAAACGCAGTGTCTTTTTGGACACGTTGCATAGCTTGCCAACTTCTCCGATGGAGTAAAGCTTATCTGCTATTGGAGCTGTGTTTTCTTGTGCAGACATGGAAACGCATCCTTTCTTTAAGGTGATTCATCACCACACTTTATTAAAAAGCACCCTATATTTTTAGCCTATTATTTCCTTATTTTCATTGTAGCATCCAAAGGTTTGCCTACCCACAATGGTTTGGCAATACCCCATCTCAAAAAATCTTATCCCTAAACAGGCGCGCAAGCGCATACAAAAAGGCAATGCCTTAGAATTGCATTGCCTTTGACTGATTGTGCTATGACTCCTGAACCACCCGTCTGGCTGCCACCAAAAAGCGGCCATTGTCGGCAAAGGAATTGCATGTTGAAAGAATCATAATCTGTTCACCCTCGACCGGGGTTACGCCACTATCATAAAGCGCATTACCCTTGAGCCAGCCGGTAAGTGCCGTAAATGCTTCCGATGTAAGGGGCCCGGCAGCGTTGTAATAGCGGTAGCCCTCCGCGCCTTTTGGTAAAATCTGTGTTTTTACCGCCGCAAAAATTTCATAGGTTTGGCAGCCCTCTTTGGTGTAGTAGCTGATAAACGGATACTTACTGCGAAATTCCGGGCTTTCGTACAGACTCAGGTCACCAAACATGGTGCCGTTATCCATATCATGGCCATAGATAATCACACAGTCACTCGTTTGATTGCATCCTTCGCCCAGAAAAGGCGTGCCACTTACCGATGCGCTCTGATCAAAGGCTCGTCTAAGATAATATTCGGGTTCTGACGGTGTTGCCATGACCGGATAGTCCACATGGGTGCCGGGAATATTGAGCCAGCCGTCATAATCGGCATTCATCCCCTTGAGCTTGGCATAGGCTTCCTGTGGGGCAAGCGACTGTTCCTCGGGTGCCTCTTGTCGTAATTGTGCAAACGCCGCGTCCTCCTTGTTGCTTTGGTAGAGATTGACGCCAATCCCTACAATCGATACAACAAAGCCCACTACAAACAAAATAAACACCCCTTTCAGCAGACGCTGGGTGCGCGTTTTTTGCGTTTTAGCCATTGTGCCGCTCCTCTCTATGCTACAAAAAACGGTGGCGCGTCTTAAAAGCGCGTCACCGTTTGATTCATCGAATGATTATTTCTTTCCGTATTGCTTTCTGCGGGATAACATCCACATTAAGCCAATCAAGCACATCCCTGCCAAGGAGATGATTGCACCGGTTACCCACCAATCAAGGTGTGTCGTATCACCGGTTTGTGGGGTGCTACGATCGGAACCGGTGGTATCCGGCTTTGTTACCGTTGGCTTGGTGGTTTTGGTGTTGCTTGTTCTTGTCGTGCTTGGCTTGGTTGTTGTCGGTTTGGTGGTGCTTGGAGTGGTTATCGCAACATTCTTCCCGGTATTGGTTATAGTGCACACCGTACCGGTTGTTTTGGAGGTCTTGGTATAGCCTGTCGGTACGGTTGGTTCGTCAACCGTCCACTTGTAGCTTTTGTCCAAGTCCTTCCAAGTATAGCTCCAGTTGTTGTTGGCATCCAATTGCACTGGTGCGCCGTACGCGCTGCCATTACGATAAAGCTGCATGTTGACGGATTTTGGACGGCTGCTTGCTTTGTCGCTTGCCCACACCTTATTAACCGTTAAGGTTGCGGTTTCAACCTTTTGCGTGGTGTTTGTAAAGATAGGCACCAATCCGTTGTACGCTTCGCCGTTTTTCTTCCAAGAAGAATCAATCTTCAATACAGCATTCTTGCCGCTTGCCAAAACTGTCTTGGTTACTGTTACGGTCAATTCGTAGGTCGTTGTGTCGTATCTTACATTCTTATTGTCGCCTTGAAGCTCGGTTAAGGTATAAACGTAAGTTCCTTCTTCTTTGAAGGTCAGTGGATTAAAGGTTACCACTCGACCCAAATTGTTTTTGGTTTCAACAATGTTACCGGAGCTATCTTTGAGCAACAGGCTAAAGCTTGCATCCTCCGGTCTGCCATCATCCAAGGTTACTTCTGCGCCAACCGGTAAAATCACACTTGCAATCGGATTGGCATCGGTAATTTCCGTATGGCTAAAGCTCACCGCATAGGATGGACTTTGGTTGGTGCTAAAATCCAGCACTTGGTCATCAGCCGCAGTAAATTTATCAGTATCTGAAATCAATACCTCACGCAAGGTATATTTTTGACGATCGTTAATCATCGTAATAGTATGCTTAGCGGTGCCAAGCGTAAAGGTACGAAGTGGCTTTTTGCCCGGAGTAATGTCCCCTTCATAGAGTTCATAATACACATCCGGCGTCTTGCCAATATACGCAGACTTGCCGTCAGCACGATACCACTTGTCGTCAATGTTCACATTTACCACATAACGTGCGGCGGTGGCATCATTGCCACAAACAAGCAAATGCTGCATTTGCACGTTGGATTGAGTTTTGCATTTGCTGCCATCGTAAAGATTCAGCTTGAAATTCTTCGGTGCCGGATTCACCTTTGCTTTGGCGAGTAATTCATTCATTGGCGCCACCAGCGCGGTATTTGGGGTTTGCGTGTCTGTTAATTTCCAAACAGCGGCTTGTGTCACTTGAATGTCATAAAGGTCTTTTAAGCGGGATTGGTCGCCCATGTTATATTTTTTCTTGTATAACATAGGGTCGCCGGTCACGCCCTTCCAGCCACCCCCATAATAAGGGGAGCCATTCCAGACAACATCAAGCACATCATCATAAAGGGTCAATGGCGCACTTGGCTTGGTAGCAAGTGCCTTGTAGCCGTTTGCACTTTGATCCGCCGCCAATTCATAACCGCTCACACCTTGAGATGGCGGCACGGTTTTGGTTGCGTTGTAGCAGTAAGCAACTTGCCCCTCACTTGCTCCTGCATTTTTGAAGCGTAAATCCATCATCCCCGGGATTTCAACAACGCCACCGTTTTTATTGGTGAGCCCTTGTGCATTGCTGTAAGCGGAGCTGCCGCTTGCACTCACACCGCTGCCTGTCGCCATTGCGGTAACGCTGCTTCCAAAAACGCCAACGAGAAAAATCGCAAGCGTTAGGATAGCTACCGTTCTCTTTTTCATTGTCTTCATCTCCTCTTCGTTTTCTCGAGATGCTTCATCGGTCCATTTCATCACGTTTATTCATATATTGAACATCCGCCTTATATCCTCAATCATAGGTCCGGGCATATCAATCTCGAAAATATCATTTGAATTTGCTTGTGCCATTCGCACAATCCAACAATTACATTCATTATACAGTAAAAACTATCAATAAGCAATCAAACAGTGGTTGCTTGCAAAAATACGATGCAAGCAAATCCTGTTTAATACGCCTTTTTCGCCGACGGCTACGCACAAGGCGAAATATATGCGCAATAGACACAGATTATTTCTTTGAGTAATATCTATTCATTTCTATATTTAGGCGTTTCCGCTTATGTCCACAACTATATAGCATGCCGACACAAAAAAATAGCGCCCCCCACTTTTGTGGAAGACGCTATCGGTTAGCCAATATAATGCAAGATAACACGACGGCTTTCATCGGTAGTGCGATAATAGATTACCAATGCCCCGGCATCATCCAAGGTTACACCGTCTTCAACCAGTAAGCCGTTTTTTTCTGCGGTCATCAGCGCATGTACCACGGCATTTTTGCGAAGGCCGCGCATCCTACCGTAGCGTGGTGCCAACGCCGCAATGACCTCATCGGCACAAGCACGCTCGTTTTCGGTGAAGTGCTTCAATATGGCGAAATTAAGCGGCATCATGCGTATCACCTCGTTTCAAAAGTGCCAGCGGATTGACAGCGATGATGAAAATACCCAGCACCATCACAATCGCAGAAGTCCAACCTATCAGCGGAATATCCCATCCCGCTTGCCCGAAGCCAAGCCCCAAAATCAGCCAACAGAAGAGCGGTCCCCAAAAGGCATAGGTTGCATTGCACGCCATACCAAGGGCGGCACCACACATGCTGTTGCCCTTGAACCAAAGGCTATAGGCAAACATTGCAAAAAATCCACTCAGCGCAAAGGCCCAAAGGGATGCGCCGTCTGTCAGCGCCTGTCCAAAAAAGTGCCACGCATAGCCTAAACCTTCACCCGAAGAAACTGAAAGCAACGGGAGCACCACCAGCACATTGGAGAGCACCCCTACAAACTGACGCAGGGTAATGCCAATTTGATAATCCAGCATCGCTGTGCTATAGCCGGCCACACAGCCCTCAAGTCCCCAAATAAACGCCGCCACAAATGCCATCACCATGCCAACAACCATATTTTCGGAAGCACCGGCACCCAAACTATTACCGGCAATCATCACACTTGCACAAAAACAGACAACAATCCCCAGTATAGTACGTGCTCCCAAGGGTTGCTTGTAGAGCATGCGTGCTAAAATAGCACCAATTGCCGGACAAAGTCCGGTAATTGGAATCACAATCGACCCTGCCTTTTGCAGTGCAATCACATACGCCGTCCCTGCCAGTGGTCCACTCAATAGCCCTAGGAGCATGAGATTTCGCCCCGGCTTTGTACAGATGCTCCGAAAACAATCTGTAAGCTTTCCTTGTATCGCAGCAAGGCTGATACTGATAAGCGCACTGAAAAAATACATCGTCGTACTGCCCAATGCGCCAATGATATACGTCACAGTAAACGCAGACAGCGTATCCGTCGTCCACGTTGCCCACACGCCACGCCCCATCCCGAGGTTCAAAAAGGCCGTAAACAGCCCGTAACAAATCCCGGATATGACGGCCACGGCAATCCCTTTTTGATAAAATTGTCGGTCCAAGGCCTGTTTCATTTTTAGTGCCTTTTCTTTGCTGTCACTCATGACTGCCTACTCCTTTACTAATCGTGCGGTTAATATTCAAAAGAAGCAGACCGTTTTATGGATCTGCTTCTTATGGGCAATATTAAATGGTTGTACGAATTAGAATTCTTCGCTGAGGATTTGGTAAACCGGTGCCCCTTCACATTGTGCAGGGAAGCGAACGCCCAGCAATGCTGCAACAGTAGGGGTTACGTCTACTTGACGAATGGTACGAGGGGTCTTAAAGTTTTCCTTGACGCCAGGGCCGGCTGCAATAAAGAGTGGGGATACGGAGGTGTTGAAGTACCCTTCGGAGGTGGACAAGCTGTCACCGTGGAGACGGTTGAAGCCTTCTTCGATGGAGAAGAAGATATCGCCACATTCAGGACCATTCACACCAATTAATACGCCATCCTTGTTGCGCAAGCAGATACCGATAACACGTCTGCCGGTTGCAGGGTCACGATAGTTGTAGAGGTCGTTGATAATTTGTTCTTCGAGTGCATACTTATCAGCCGGGTCTACAATGCCGTATTTGTCGCGACCCTTGAGGTTGATGTAAATATAGTTGGAACGAATTTGTACGGCACGGGTCTTTTCCCAGTCAACGTCACCGGTGCTATTACCGTTTTCGTCTTTCTTCATAACAGTATAGCCGAGTTGTTCCATAATTGGAACATTCAAACCGCCATATTCACCGATAAGTGGTGGAACTTCTTCCCCGACAATCAAACCGTGGTCGCTGACAATGAGAACGGTCCAGTCTTCATCAAGGAAGTGCAAGAAACGGCCAAGATAATCGTCAGTTTGACGATATACGTCTACGATGCATGCTTGATAATCCTTTTCGTTGGTGTGCTTCCATGGTTCGAGGGTCTTACCCAAGTGCCAGAGCTGGTGACCGGCGCAGTCAACGTTATGCAAGTGGCTGAACATGACTTCATAGCCACCGTTTTCTGCCAAGTAGTTCAAGCAATCAGCTTGCCATTCGCAGTAGTGATCCCAAGATGGAATGAATACGTCACGAACGAGGTCTACTTCTTCCCCGCCAATGAGGGATACAGGAGGTACCGGGCCAACGTTTTTCACGATATCTTGATAAAGGTCCTTGGTGTGCCAGAGCATGTCATTGGTGGTATCCAATGCATTGGAAATCCACATACGAACCATGGTCCCCTTTGGATCCAATTCAAGAATCTTGTAGGAACGGCAAGCAGGCTTAGTTTCTTCCTTCTTGGTTACATCGTCAATAGCAGTGACGATTTTGCCGTTAGGAACCACAACGATTGGTTCGGTAGCCTTTTTGTTCTTGTAAACAGCAACGCTATCATATTCGCCGGCTTCATTCTTGAGAAGCAATGCAGGACGGCGAGTGAAACCACTGGAAGTCAAAATAGTGAATTCGAGTGCGCCTTCCGGAGCGTTTTTCCAGCCTTCAGCAGGCTTCAATGGGGAGTTAACGATGTCATAAGCAACCTTTGCACCAATCATCATTTCGGTGTCTTCGAGGCTCATGATAGGGGTACGGATTTCGCCGCCCTTACGTGCTTCATCGCCCCACCAGAGTTCCATCATTTCATCATCGTTGTCACCAACAACCATATCGTCAATATCGGTCATGATGCAACCAACACCGGCTGGCTTTTCTACACGTGGTGCATAGTCAACCTTTTCAATGTCAGGTGTTGCTACAATGATTTTTTCCCAGTCCATTTGCGCTACACCCATGTTTACAGAGCCCGGTTGGGTCCCGTCAACAACGTGCAAAAGTGGACTTTCAGAGGATGGTGGCCAAGAAGAACCCGGCCAGTGCCATACTAAGGTCTTTTTGCCTGCTTCGGTGGTAACGTTCCACATTTGTTCAGCTTCGCAATGGCGGGAGTCCATATTGTAAACAACCGCATCCAAGCTTTCCGGGGATTGACGCCAATAGCAGGTAATGCCGTGAGTCCCAGGATAAGCGCCGGTAGCAAGTGTGGTCCAGCATGGAGGGGTAATGGTAGGAATCGCACCTAAAAGGTGTAAGTCATCGCGGCAGGAGCCACGATTAACAAATTTTTGCAGGTTAGGCATTTTGCCTTCATCCATTAAATGTTTGGTGATGCGAGCATCCATCCCGTCAACACCGACAACCATCAATTTTTTGGTCATTGCTTGTCTAGCCATGAGTATAATCTCCTTCTCTATCAATTATTTTATTAGCTTCCCGATTCATGCGCGACTATGACACATGAATCGAGAAATATCATACAAATTATATCTTAGAGGACACCCACAATGTGCCACCAAGGAATCATCACTGCCACCAACACAACCGTTGCAGCAATCATCTTAAAGCCCAAAATCTTCATAAAGTCCACAAGCTTAATGAGCCCGAAGGAATAGAAAATCATGTAGGTCAAGTATTCATAAGGAAGCAATACTTGGTCTGCCCCCATGAACATAGTGTACATCGCGCCCACCGGATTCATGCCAAGCCCTGCCGCAATTTGTGCAATCGGTTCGGAGAACCCTGCCAAAATTGCAAGCGGAGTCAAGAGGAAATTCAACCCGGCAACCAATACATAAATAGCAACCAATACCACACTGGAATTCATATCGGACAATACCGGTACCAAAAGCTTTGCAACCAATTCGCCGATACCGAGATAACTGGATACAGTCCCGATGGACAAGCATGCGATGCAGAAGAATACCATGCTCCAGTCAACGCCCTTTACGTCTTCTTCGGTGGCAATCCTAATCCCAGGGAAGAACATCAACCAAGGTAATACGATAAAGCCCCAGTCGAGTGCGATGCCGTGGATATTACCGGTCATCATGAATACAATCAAGGCAATGGTAAAGGCCGCACCGATTTTTTCATCGCGGCTCATCTTACCGAGCTTTGCATACTCTTCTTTGAAGTATTCTACGCCCGGTAATTTTTTCTTTGGCTTAAAGATTTTTGGTAATACAAAGATAAATACCAAGCAGAAAATCAAATATGGGATGTTTTGCCAGAAGAATTCCAACCAAGTGGCACCATATTGTTCAGCACCCTCCGGCAGGGTCTTGTTCGCTGCGTTCCAGAGCAAATTCATGAAATATGGAGAGTAGATGAACATGCAGGATGCCCCGGCAGAAAGGCCACCGACCAACATAATAATGGCAGAGTCAATGGATTTACCGAGGTCAAAGCCCATACAAAGACCAAACGTAAATGCCGCCATCATCACCCATGCATTCCCACCGGTAACGGTGTTGAGGATACAACCGACAATAAATACGCTGTACAATAATCCATAATAGCTACCGCGCACTCGGATAAAGCACCAATACGCCATACGCTTTAACAACCCAACACGGTTTAATACCATTGCAATCATATAACCACCGATTACAACCAACGGCATTGTTTGTAACCATGCGGAGTATGCCACATCCATCGGTACCAACCCGGAAACGATATACCCAATCGGGAAGAGCATCGAAACAGCCATCAAGTGCACTTGTTCAAATGCAACCATCAAGATGCCTAAAACCGTCACCACCAAGAACATCTTTACATTGTAGGAATATGTTTCTGTTTCAGGAATTAAGAATAAGCACAACGGAACACCAATCGTAACCAACCACTTAATGATGGTCCCTTTGCTTACCTTTGTTGCTTGTGTAGACACACTTTTCACCTCTATTTTTCTTTTTTTCAGCAAAACTTCGTTTCATGATACGTTCTTTACTTGTGTTTATTATATGCATAACTTACACTTATGGTAATAATCAAAAAGCCATGTGGGATATATAAAAACCTTTTTGAAAAGCTATTTTCATGCTATAATAGTTTCAATCTTATTCATTGACAGAGGTGTTTACAATGAAATTTGAACAATTGCGATATCTTCAAGAGGCATGCAAGTACGGTTCTATTTCAGTAGCAGCGGAACACAACTATATTTCTCAACCATCCTTTAGTGCTGCCATCACAAAATTGGAAAAGGAGCTGGGTGTCATCCTTCTCAATCGCAATAGCCGAGGCGTCACGCCAACCACTGCCGGCAAAGCCATCCTTGAAAAAATCCAGGGCATCTTTGAGCTTGTAAATGATATTAACGGCATTGCCTACGCCCATTCTGCGAGTGGCGTTGTGCAGCTTGCAACGATCCCCTGCCTTTGTGATAGAATCCTGCCCTTGGCCGTGAAAGCCGCCAACTCGCAAAACCTTCCGATTAACATCTCCATCCACTGCGCCGAAAGCCATGAAATCTACCATCAGGTTCTCTCCGGTACTGCTTCCTTGGGCATCATCTTTGCATCCGATGAAGTGCAAAGCCCGGAAGTCATCTTTACGCCCCTTTTTGATGATGAATACGTGCTCTATGTTGGCCCCTATTCCCCTTATTGGGATGCCGAATCCATTACCATCGCGGAAGCCATGCAGCAGGAAGCCATGCAGCAGCCCTATATCGCTTACCGTCAGGAATTTCTCAAAAACAACGGTGGCGTTACCGACATTTTCAAGGGTATGCGTCCAAACATTGCACTCCGCACCGATGAACTCGAATCCATCAAAAAAATGATTACCGAGGACAATTATGTGGCCTTCTATCACCGCTTTATGACGGCCGATGACGTCTATATCAAGGCAGGGCTCATCCGTGCCTTGCCAATATCGGACTTTGAAGCCAAAACCCACATCGGCACCATCGAAAGCACCCGCTACAAGCCATCTGCCGCAGACCGCGCCTTTTTGGACATTCTAAAGGTCGCCGTTCAGGATACACTCCACGCGATGGAATAACCTTATACACCAAAAAATCCCATTCGCACAGCCAACGCTGTACGAATGGGATTTTTTAATGTGCAAGCATGACAATGCCGTTCAAAACCATGACGCCGCATATGATTCGACGCATGGTGAGGGCATCCATATGAGTGACAAGCTTTTTTGCGATAAGGAGCCCAACGCCCATAAAAACAATACCGAGCGCAGTATAGCCAAAGAGCTCTGCGCGCATCATGCCGTTTAAGCTGCGTAGGAGCACATCAATACTGGCAACAATGACCCCCAAGCTTTGAATGGTGCCGAGGTATTCCTCCTTGCTGTTGGTGGCTTCAAGGAAAAACGCCGCCATCAGCGGGCCACCGACGCCAAAGCTCCCCATAATTAAACCGCTCAACACCGCCATCACTGCCATTGAGGAAAAGCTCGCCTTTACATGAATAATCCGCTGCCCCCACAAAAGATAAATCGCCATAGCGATAAACATGATGCCCATGAGGGTGTACCAAATCGGAGAATCACCGACCTTTTTCAGCACAAGGATACTCAAAAATTCCATGCCGACAAATACAGCAAGCCAACGCGGTACCCACTTCCAATCGATGTATTTTCGGTAAATATAGGCATTGGCGGCAGATAACACCAGCCACATCATAGATGCCAACACAAGGGATTTTGTGTATCCGAAAATATAGGGAAATACCATCAACACCATCATGCCAAAGGCAAATCCGCTTACGCCTTGGACGATTGCCGCGATCAAAACAATGGTGCAAAATGCAACAATATTCATCATGTGTATGCGCTTCCTTCCCTTTTTTAATCAATACTTGCTTGTATTGTACCACAGAAAAATCCACTGTTTCTGTACATCCCCATTTAACTGTAAAAAAAATCAGATTCCCCAAGAATCTGATTTTCAGCCATCGTACCCTTGCCGTTGGCATAGAGTCGACAGTGATATCTCCAAGCCTCTTACCCTGGCAGCAGGTGGGAAAGGGGCAGTCGATGCATATTATTCGTGGCCGCGATTTGCGCCGATAAAGTCACCGTAAATCGGTGTTGCCAAGCCAAAGCCGCCGGTAACAGCGAGGATTTGGCCGGTGGTAAAGGCGCTTTCGTCACTTGCAAAGTATACAACCGCAGCGGCAATTTCTTCCGGGGTACCCATGCGCCCGGCCGGTGTGCTCTTCAAGAACACCTCTTTGAAATCGTCGGTGAGGGCATTTTTGACAGCATCGGTTGCTGTCATCCCCGGCAAAACGGCGTTGCAACGAATGCCGTTACGCGCTTCCTGCGCCGCCATCAGCTTGGTTAAATAGTTAATGGCCGCCTTGCTGGTGCCGTACGCAATTTGAGAAATGTCCGGAACAATCCCACCAACGGAGGAAATATTGATAATGCTTCCGCCGGTTTCCTGCTTGCGCATCTGCTGAATGGCACGCTGGCTGGCTCTGAACACACTGTTAATATTGATATTAACAATTTCGGTAAAATAATCCACATCCGTATCGGAAATTTGCATATCCTGACTTGGATCTGAGGTGCCAAAGTTATTAACCAACACGTCAATGCGGCCTTCCTTTTCAACCACCTCGTCAATCATGGTATGGAAGCTTTCCGGCTGGGTGGCGTCGTTAAACACGTAGCCTGCAAATTCACCACGTGCAGTGATTTCGTCAATCACACCCTGTGCACGTTCGGGATTACGTGCCGCCAAATACACACGTGCGCCTTCGGCTGCACAGGCTTTGACAATAGCCAAGCCAATCCCACGGGTGGATGCTGTGACAACAACAACTTTATCTTTTAATCTCATTGGATGCTTTGCCTCCCATAAAAAACCGCAGTCTATTCTGCGTACTGTCATTATAATATGTGCCGGCAGGAATGTCAAAGTATTCAGAAAAAAGCATCGTACCGCCCAAACCTGCACCATAAAGCCAAATAATGGACACCCTTTGTGGCATGCCCGTTATTTGATTCTTTTATTCCAGCTATGTGTTAAATATACAACGCCGCTTCCTTGCGTACGCTGCAAGCATCCTTGAGATGCGCCTTAATGCCTTCATAGCGTTCCACGTCAATGGCACGGGCACCCATCGGACAAACAGCAATGCAACGCATGCAGGACATGCATAATGTGGCATCGGCGTGCTTCAAATCGTCCATGGCAATGGCACCGGTTGGACAAGCCTCGGCACACTTTCCGCAGCGAACACAGGCATCGTTTGCTGTCGGTACCATACCACCGCACTTGTATTCCTTGTAAGGGCGATTGCCCGGCAAGGTCACGCTGCTATGGCTGGCACTCATGAGCTTGTTGTTGATGTGTGCGGCAAACAAACGCAATTGTGCTTCGTCGTTTTCATCCGGACGTCCTGTAGCATAATCGTGCACAATAGAGTGCTCGGCCACTGCTTCCACACCGGCAATCACATGAAAGCCCACGCTTTCGGCAATATCTGCAGTTTCCACGAGCAAATCATCATACGCACGGTTGCCGTACACTGCCACAACTACTGCAGAGGTGCCTTCCCCTTGAAGGCTTGCCAAACGGCGCGCCGCAAGCGGTGGCACACGACCACAGAAGCAAGGCATGGCAATCACTGCCAAATCGCCCATTTCCGCCTTTGAAAAATCGGTGTGACCATCGCACAAATCCACCGTTACCACCTTGTCACCCAAGGCATTCGCCAAAATATCCGCCACGCGTTCGGTGCCACCTGTTGGACTAAACACAATCTTGGTTATCGTCATATTATTTACTTCCTCTCTTTATTCACACACCCAGGACATATGATAGAAGGTATCCTCCGGAATATGCACATCCTTGAGCGCACATTGTTCGAAATAGCCTTTCAAGCCGAGCTGCTGTGCCGTTAAATGAAAATGAGCAAGGGCAATCCCCAAATCCATTTGCTTGAGGCGTTTTTCGGCATCGCTCAAGCTCGCCTTGTGGGTTTCATAAAAATAAAAAACGTTGTCCTTTTTGACCACGCGCCATGGCTGCCCGTTGGCTGCTGAGGGTGCCCAACGAAGCATTTCCAACGGCACCGCATAATCCCCGGCACTTTCCTCGGTCAGCTGCACCTGAAACCCATCCTCGGTAAAAATATCGCGCCACAATTCACGTTCGTCTGCCTTCATCACACTACGCATGATTTTTTCGGCACTGCCCTTGCGCGCTGCTTCGTAGCCTACCGGTGAAATCGCCGCCAGCCATTCATCCGCACCCACGCCCATCGCACGCGCAAATGGCGGACGCTTAAACGAACCGCCCAGCCACACCGTGCCAAGACCGATGGTCGTCGCCCCTAATAGTAGACTTTCAAATTGATAGCCCATGGCAAGCGGTGACAAGGGCGTCAGCGGTGCACTCACACCCAAAAAGGTTTGCGCACCACGCACAATACCGGAAACGCCGAGCTTTTCGCCCTTGCTCTTATCGGCAATATGGACATGCACCGTTTCGCCAAACGGATTCCCTGCCGCCTCCATCATCAATAGCAGCGCTGCACGATCTGCCTCAATAAGCGGTTTATCATTATAGGTTCGCACACTTTTGCGCGCCTTAATGGTCGCAATGATATCATTTGATTGCATGGCTCTCTCCCATCATTTTTTTCTCATTCAACATCACAGACAGCCGGATTGCTCCATTCAAGGGGTAGGCCGACACATAATATTTACACCACACGAACACTACGTTACAATACTATTGTGACACGAAGGGAGTTTTTTATGAAGAAATTATTTACCACTTTCTGCATTTCATTGCTCGTACCAACGCTCACTGCCTGTATCGGCAACAACACCCCCACCTACGACATCGCCGCACCCGGCCAATGGACCGACGGTACCTATACCCAAAGTGCCGAAGGCCATCGTGGTCAATTTCCGGTGACGGTAACCATCAAAGGCGGAAAAATGACCGACATCCAAGTCGGCACAAACGAGGAAACCCCGGACCGTGGCGGCAAGGCCATCAAAAAGCTGCCCCAAGCCATGCTCGATGCCCAAACCTACGACGTTGATGGCATCTCCGGCGCCACCCAAACCTCCGACGGCCTAAAGGATGCCGTAGCACGTGCCTTAGCAGAAGCCTCCACAGACACAACCCCATAATCCCACAAAAAAATCAAAGCACAGTCCTACGGGGCTGTGTTTTTTAATATGAACATTATTCAACTTACCTTTGAATACGCGATATATCCCCCCCTCATAAATGCATTCCCCACAAAAAATACGCTCTGCAAATTCAGTACCGAGTCAGGCTCCACAAGGGAAATGCTTACTTATTCTGGCTCGCCGCAGATTTGGCTTTAGAACGGTGCCGTGTGGCTTTCTTGGTCACATGGTCGTACTCGATCAGTCCGGCATCCATCTCGCGGATGAAGTCCTCTACAGCAATGGTTGCCACTTTGGTACTGCCCAGCTTGACCGCCCGCAGCAGCTTGACGCTGATGCAGAGGTCCCGCGGCCTTTTTCGCTTTGGATCGTCAGTGTCCCCCCGACCATGGCGGCCAGACGGGCGCGCACGTTGTCGATGCCGATGTGAGTGCGTCTATCATATTTCATCTTGATAAATGTGATACAACACATTATAATGTAACTAATTTTCAAGTACTGTCACACAAAAATAAGGGGATGAAACATGTATAGTATCAGAAAGCCTGCGTTAACTATCGTTTTATTGGTCGCTATGATATTGACGCTGATGCCTGTATCTGCGGCTGCGGAAGATGGCGAAACGGCGCAGGCGGCGCCGCATATCCTTTCAACCATAAGGCATGAGGTGGATGGCGATGGGGCGGAAACCGGACAGATCACCGCCCAGATCGAAGCATATCTGACTGACTCCGCCAACAAGACCCGCACGGTCAAGCCCTGCGACATCATCTTCTTGGTCGAGCAGTCCACCTTTATGAACACCCAGAGCAACACCGCATTATATGGACAGGAACGGGCGGATATTCTTGACACCATGGAGAAGATGCTGGATGCCATCCCGGCGCCCACGACAGGTGGCGAACACCGGGTGGCGATTTCGGGTTATGGACGCATCAATAATCCCGGCAATTCGGATACCTATGTCGAAAATCAATATCCGGGGAAAAAGCTGGATTCTTCCGCGAACCAGAGTTTGAATACAGGCTATTATACCTGTGAAAATAACGCCCCGGTGTTCCACTCCGCAAATGGATGGACCGAGTGGAGCCAGATGGAAGGACACGACGAAAAAACGCTGCCTCAGATGCCGGACGGCTATCTTGCGAATGCGGCCTATAACGATGTGTTTATGAGCGTTTCCGACGCCAAGGATGTCATCGACGCAGATAAGATGGTGTCCTGGCACGCACAGGCCTCCCGTATGGACGCCGGGCTGCAGCTGACAGAAAAGCTGGCACAGATCGCAGCGGATAAAAAAGCGTCCGGCGAGGACCGGAATCTGATCGTCTTCATCGCCGCCAGTTCCCTGCCCTATCAGAACCAGGGCGGCGGATATCAGACGCTCCGCCCCGAAGCGGCGATTGAAGCGGCAAAAAAATTGAAGGAATCCTATGGCGCAACAATTTTTGGCTTTGGCGACTTCAACAAACTGAACCTGAACAATGGGCTCACAGAGGAAGAACAGCGGAACAACTTCAATGCGACGATGGCTTCTATCTGCGGCAGCGCCGGTACAACCGATGGCGCTTCCTATTTCAAAGGGCTGAGCCAAGCGCACGACATTGATGAAGCGTTGAGCGAGCTGCTGATTCAGTTCGATGCCAACGTGAATCCCAATGCGGAAAGACTGCCCATCAATGTGACCTCTTTTCAGGAAGCAGGAAGTGAACATATCTCCCATACCTGGGCGCAGATAAAAGCGCAGCACCACATTCTTTCCAGCAGCTCGATCAACGAGATCGCCTCTGTCGATTACTACCGGTTTACAGGGTATGGTGCAGACAATACTCCCCAGTTTGATATGTCGGCACCTGTAAGACATGCCAATCTCAGCATTTCTAAGATTGGAAACGGGGACAGCATTCAAACCACCCTGAACCTTGTGCCCATCCCGCCCGCAAAGGAGGGGGGCCGTGCTTACGGAGAAAAGGCTGTGATCACCATTACCGACCCCGTATGTGTGGATTATAAGTGGGTAGGCGACTGGAAACCGCCATTTGACCCGCCCAGCCACGAACATGCGGCGCGCAATACGACCATCAGCCCTGCAAACCCGACACAGCAGGAGGTCAGCACAGAGAATGTAAAGCTGAAATTTGACGGTTGGTACCGTCTCTGGAACGACGGCGTGGATAAGGATGGAGACGGGAAGAAGATCTGGAACTATAATGGCCAGAAATATGTTTCCTATCAGAATACCATATACGACGCATTCGGTAGCGATTTACAGCTTTACGGCCGTTGGGTGCCGTCCATTGATGTGAATTTCCATTGGATCGGCTCTGTGATCCCGAAGGACTTGGACGAGCCGTCCTCGGTTTCCCTTTCCCTGGATGACGCCGGCGGATGTTTCTATCAGGCCGCCCCCCCCACTTTGGATGGCTATGAATTTGACGGCTGGTATAAGGACCCCGCCTGCACCGAGCGTTATAGCAGCAATGGCGAAAAACTGAGTGCAAATACAGACCTTTATGGGTGTTGGACAAAGCTCGGCACAAAAGAGGTTACTTTTACCGTTGTAAACGGCAGTTGGAACACAGAAAGCACCTGGTACAAACAACAAGCCACCAGTACGGACGATGAAAACTCCGTTACCGTTCAGGTTCCCCTGCGCAACGGCAAAGGCACCCTCGCCACAGATCTGATCCCTTATGTCGATCACGATGATATGAAGCCTTCGGCTGGATATAAGGCACCCGGTACTTGGGGAAAGCTTGCGCCGGATACCAATGCGGATGCCATCACGGAGGACGGGACCTATCGGTACACCTACACCTTCCCAGAAGCGGATACGTATACCATCACTTATCGGTGGATGCCGGGTACAGAGGTACCGGAGGACGTAAGCTTGCCTGCGCAGCAGTCTGACAAAGAAACCAGCAGCGGAGCGAAGCCTACGTTTTCTATTCAGCAGCCCACGAAATCTTCTGACGACAAGTGGCACTTTGACGGTTGGTACACTACATCGGAAACCGATCAGCCGTTTTCAAGCACCACATATTCGTTTGACAATGCGACTGAGAAAAACCTGACGCTCTACGGCAAATGGAGCCATGATCCCTGCACTGTAACTTTTTATGCAGATTATGCCCAACCGGCCCTTGGACATTTCAACGATGGTTCCTATTCCGTCAGCTATAGCGTTCCCTATGGTTCTAAGCTTGCAGAAAAAGTTCCTGCGCCGGCTCCCAATAGCACTGCCAAATACTATTTCGAGGGATGGATGGACAACTACGAAAATTCCAATTCTGATATCTTCTACACCAGCAGTGCGATTCAGACGATGACGGTGAAGTGTGACTGGAACTTTGTTGCCCAATGGTGGCCTATCGTTACCTTTGACGCCAACGGCGGAACGTGGGAGCTTTCCGAAGGTCAGCCGGATATCCGATATGTTCCGGTACCGGCAAATACAAACAACCATATCGATGCGCTACGTCCGCCTGTGAAAGAGGGATATACCTTCCTCGGCTGGTATGATAAGGATACAGGGAAAATCATTGATTTCAACACCGAGACATTTACTGGTGCAAAGACAGTTTATGCCCGCTGGGCAAAAAATGCCACAGTTACGTTTAAAATTGTAAACGGTTATTGGTCCAACAAAACAGCCGAGGACAGAAATGTTACCGTTGTGCTGTATCCCCAGGCAGACGGCTCCGTCGGCGGCACACTGCCCACAAGCTCTGTGCCCTCCATTATGATCCCGGCGGCAGGCTATGAAAACGCAGCCGGCAGTTGGGATGTTGCGCCGAATATCGAACCGAACGGTATTGTGGATTCTGTGACCTATACATATACCTTTGGCCAGACGCACGGCGGTGGCAGTACGTCGACGAAACTGACGCTGCACTATGAGAGTAACGGCGGAACAACCTACAAAGATGAAACCTATACCGCCGGCACCGTTGTAACCTTGGACAAGGTACCATCCCGAGAAGGCTACAGCTTTACCGGATGGTATGCCGACAAGGAACTGACTCAAAAAATTACATCCATCAAAATGACCGGCGGCAAAACCGTGTATGCAGGCTGGAAAGCAACCGGCGTACCGGGCA